>Ga0123335_1000015_pt1 | contig 228494 bp, 205 predicted proteins | sample BiotimSIPDNA_2_FD_89707 | JGI IMG/M metagenome (GOLD analysis project Ga0123335, IMG submission 89707) | Anaerobic biogas reactor microbial communites from Washington, USA - Biogas_R2 time_0 SIP DNA | ecosystem: Engineered > Bioreactor > Anaerobic > Unclassified | place: Washington, USA... | reverse complement strand
ACTATTCATGGCAATTGAGAGCCTCCTCTGTTGCTTTTTTGTGTGGTAACTTAACTGTAACACATCCGGCTCTCAATTGCTATCCTTTTTTCACTAGTGTAACACTTCTATTGTAATCCTACAGACGCTTTTGAGATAAGTAAAATTTTCTCTTGACATTTCGGGAAAGATGTGGTAAACTATGTGAGTCTTCGGGAGACGGAAGTCAAACGGACAGAGATGCGCCGCTAGCTCAGCTGGATAGAGCGTCTGGCTACGGACCAGAAGGTCAGGGATTCGAATTCTCTGCGGCGCGCCACAAAACCGCTGAAAACGAAAGTTATCAGCGGTTTTCTGTTTTACAGGGCGGATGAAGATATCGCTGTAATGAACGAAAAGGATTTATCTACGACAGCTCAGCCCTTTTGACATACGTCCTATTGACAATACAGATTATGTAATATACAATGAATTAGCCAAAATCTATATTTCCAAGGGTTTGTTTCAAAATTACTTAAAATTGCGGGTATTTGCAACTGCTCGTTGCGAAAGTTCAAGGTGCGCTTGGTGGTATGCAACTGCTGTTTCAGCTAAAATGAAATCACAAAAGCCATTAAGGCATTTTGAAACTAAGGAGGAGATTATCATGATCCTGGCAGACAAAATCATTCAACAGCGCAAGAAAAACAATTGGTCACAGGAGGAACTGGCTGAGAAACTCGGAGTAAGCAGACAGGCAATTTCAAAATGGGAAAGCGCACAGAGTACACCCGATCTGGAACGAATCCTTGAAATGAGCAGACTCTTTGGAGTCAGTACGGACTATCTGGTAAAGGATGAAATCGAGTCCGAACTCATCCAAGGAGAGGCAGAAGAATCCGGAAGCCCCCTTCGCAGGTTTAGCATGGAAGAAGCAAATGCATTTCTCAAGGTGAAAGTAAAAAGTGCAAAACAGATAGCTTTTGGAGTTTGGCTTTGCATCATGGCGATTATACCGCTGGTATTATCTGAAATATGGAGTAATTCGTCTTTCGCTGAGCCAATTGGTTTCATTCTTGCTGCATTCATTGTTGCCGGCGCGGTCGCCCTTTTCCTCTTAAACGGATTCAAGCTCAAGGCCTTTGAATGGATGGAAAAAGACCGGTTTGAAACAGCATACGGTGTAAATGGAATGGTGAAAGAACGACTTAAGAGTTATTTGCCGAAGTTCTTAACCCGTATTGTCATCGGCGTGATACTTTGCATTGTTACGTTGGCCACCTTTGCAGCCTCGGAATTTTTGCCGCAGGTCATTCAGATTGAAAAAAATGTTGTCATTGCCGTTGGTTTTGCAATCGCAGGGATTGCTGTTTATCTCTTTGTCAGTGCAGGCATTATTCGTGGATCTTTTTCCATGTTGCTGCAGGAAGATGATTATCGTCCCGAAAAGAAAGCAGTGGACAAAAAGATTGAGCCCATCATGGGAATCTATTGGCTTGCTGCGACCGCTGTCTATCTGGCTTACAGTTTTATCACGATGGAATGGCATCGGAGCTGGATTGTTTGGCCGGTGGCGGGAGTACTTTGCGGTGTTCTGTATATCATCCTGGAGTTGATTTACGGAAAAAAGATAAATAAGTAGCTGATGCAAATTAAAAGCGCAAACAGGCTCCACGGTGACGGTTCCCAAGTCGCCGTGGAGTCTCTTTGCGTTCAATAGGATCATCCGGCTGTTGAAGCTCTCGCAATAACCGCTCTCCCATGGAGAGCCAGGTTCGTTATATGCCGCGATTTTTGATTCTATCATGTTTATACTGGCTTTGCAGCCGGTTCAATTTCCGGGGAACAGGCCGCGCCTGCGGTCGGCACGGAAATTATGCAGCGGATTCTCAAGAGGAAACCGCACGATGGATTATTGAAATATTAAAGTTTAATTAAGGTGTAATATTCCATATGGAACTCTTGACAAAAGGCATCACAGTGTGTATAATGACAGTGCATGGTATATAAAAAATGAATATGTTTGGGTGACAAAATTAACGAAGGAGGTCTTTATTATGAAAAAGCGCTTACTTTGCATTTTCCTGGCACTCGTCATGTTCTTGTCGCTTTTCTCCGCGGCAGCTTCAGCTGCAAGCATGAACTTCACGGATGTGCAGCCGGGTGACTGGTTTTACAATGATGTAAGGATTGCTGTGGAGACAGGCCTCGTCAACGGAAAATCCGCCACGATCTATGCACCTCATGACTACCTGACCTATGGGGAAGCTGTGAAGCTGGCTGCATGCATGCATCAGCTGTATTCCACCGGCAGCGTAACGCTTAAAAACGGTGAACCCTGGTATCAGAGCTTCGTGAATTATTGCAAGCTGAACAATATCATAAGCATGGATTATCCGTGGACAACCAACGCAACCAGAGCCGGATATATGGACATATTCTCCCGCGCTCTGCCGGATACCGCATTGGCCGCGAAAAATATTGTTGAGGACAACACGATTCCCGATGTCCCTTCGACACATATCAATGCAGCGGCAATTTACAAGCTCTATCGAGCCGGCATCTTACAGGGTGTTGACGCAGAACATAACTGCAGACCGGGAAGCAACATCAACCGCAGTGAAGTCGCGGCGATCCTTACCCGAATGATGAATGCGGATCAGAGAATCTCCTTTACTATGAAAGGAGCGCCGAAACCACTTGTTATTTTACAAGGTCCGGAAAGCCAGGTAGTATCATTTGGTACCTATGCAGTATTTTCTGTTGTAGCTGAAGGCGCTGAGCCTCTAAGCTATCAATGGCAGGCTAGATCCGCCTCTTCCGGGGATTGGAAGGATCTGGAAGAAACTAATGTTCTCGGCAATATGGTGTCTATAATTGGCCCGAAGACTAATGAACTAAAATATAGAGTTTTGGTTAACGCCCGTATTAATAACGAAATACGCTGTATAGTCAGAGATGCTGATAATAATGAAGTTATCTCCAATACCGCGAGCCACATATCAGAACCTACAACTATTCCTCTGATTTTTCCTTTGACTATTACCCAACAACCTCAAAATGCAAGCGGCAAACAGGGTGAAGTGGTTACACTGAAGGTAGTGGTCAGCGGCGGAGTCGCTCCCTTAAAATATCAATGGCAATCCAGGGAATACGGGACCCCAACTTTCCAAAACAGCACAGCCGGAGGCTGCGTAACCGACGTATTAACCCCCTATGTACAAAGTAAGATATATGATTATCGCTGCGTGATTACCGACGCGGAGGGCAACTCGGTAACCAGCGATACCGCCCGAGTAACATCACAGGATAAATATATTCATAGCATCTTCATCATATCAGAAGAAACGAAAGAAAGCGCGGAGGCTAAAGCAAAAACTTATGAAAATGAAGGCGCAACAGTCATTCGGGCAGATCTGAACAGCGGCGCGGGTGGGAATTATATTTATCTGGGTTACAGAACTACAACTGATAAGAATCAAGCGATTACAGATTTATTTGTCATGAGTTACTCTACTTGGTTAATAGTACCCCTATACGAAATCGAAACAGAGCACTATGGACTCTCTAAGTGGAAAACAGACGGATATAATTTAAACAATGGAACAGACGGAAATAAACTCTATCTTTATACTACAAAGGACAGCGGTACAAACAGACATCCTCTTTATGATCTGAAAATACATTTCGGAACCAATCCCTCTGGTGATAATCCCGGCTGGGAAGTGGTGAAATTTAAGAACTCTGCAGATAATGCGGATTTGAATAAAGGAGCAGGCGGAAAGTATATTTATCTCCTGATGAAGCGAAAGTATTAACGAAGCTATAAGGCTGTTTTATATCCCGATAAAACTTAATTGGTAAGCTGACAGGGCTATGCGATATGTCTGATGTATCGCATAGCCCTGTTTCTCTGCCTCGATTGGGTGTACAGGGAAATGAGTGTCTGAATGTTGAAGTCGGGATTGCCTAACTTTTTAAACTTTTTGTGAACTTCTGAAAAAGTTATTGACATATGCCCGAAACATGGTATAATAAAAACTGTAAGCGACATATGCCGGAAACTACAAGAAGGAGGTGACTGTTATGCCAAGAAGGGATGGAACTGGCCCCATGGGCGCAGGATCAATGACCGGAAGAGGATTAGGCTCATGCACAGGTGTTAACGCTGTTAAGTATGGTGCTTGTCTCGGACTGGGATTGGGTTTGGGACTTGCCTGCAGACGTGGTTTCGGACGTGGCTTCGGAAGAGGGTTTGCTGTAAATCAGGACTCCTCCAAAACACAAAAGGAGCTTCTCCAGGAGCAAAAGGATGTGCTGAAAAGCCGACTGGACGTCATTGAAAAGCAGTTAGAAAATCTATGAACACAGCAGAAGTAACCGGAGGACGCTCTGGTTACTTCTGCCGTTGAGTGAGGTGAGATTGTATGCCGAGACCCCGAAAACGGAGGAGGGTTTGCGGTCTTCCCGACAGCAAACTTTTTGGACCTCTTGATATCCCTGCGGACGAATTCAACACAGTCAATATGACTGTTGATGAGTATGAGACGATAAGACTGATTGATATAGATCGATTTACGCAGGAAGAATGCGCCGATCAAATGAACATTTCCCGTACAACTGTCCAGGGGATTTATAATGAGGCGAGGAGAAAACTTGCCGAGTCTTTGGTCAACGGGAAAGTACTTTGTATAGAAGGCGGCGATTACCAGCTCTGTGACGGCAGAAGGAACGGTTGCGGCAGAGGCGGCTGTCGACGTCATAGGGGCGGCAGAGGTATTGCGCAAGCATCCGAAACTGAAAACAATCTAAATGCGATTAAAGAGGATTCAAATAAGAATAGCAATACCGGCAGATAAACGAAACTTGAAATCTGACGTGTGTCCGTCCTTCAAAACTGAACACCTGTTATGATACAATGTGTATCACGATAGGTGTTCAGTTTTGGCAGAAGCTGACAATATTGATCCGGTGAAACTGCAGGTTTCTTTCCATTCATATGCCGCTCTTCTCAGATCGCAGCGTTCCGGTCGTTCCAGGCGGCGAGATATGAGATGCACGGCCAAACGCTTTCTTTTTTAAACAACAACGAGATATAGCGGCGGCTCTCATCTTTCTTGCCTATGGTTTCAAGGTACACGCAGATTCCATACAGCGTTATGACATAATCAAGCTCGCTCTTCTCGCTTTCAAGCTGCGAAACTGCCTGTTCCCACGTTGTCTCTCCCTTGAAAACGGAAACGGCAAGCCGATATGCCATGTGATGTCCGACCTTCATATCGGTATGATACGCTCCAAGCAACGTCGGTTCCGTTTCTGCACGGTAACAGGCAAGCGTATGCCAGTACAGAACGGAGATCAGCATCTCATCGCCGCAGGGGATACACTTTTCAAACCATTCGGCGGCAGCTGTGTAATCCTTTCGGAGATATGCAGCTATCCCAAGTGGAAACGCCACGGTTTTTTCGTCCGCGCCGAGCGACAGACAGCGTTTATACCCATCGAGCGCTTCGGGAAACCTTCTGAGCGTCAGGTTCGCTCCGGAAAGACTGTACCACAGCTTCCAGTCGTCACGCTTTATGCGCAGAGCGGATTCAAATGCGGTTACAGCATCTTTGAAGCGATATTGTGCCGAAAGAGCACGGCCAAGCTGAAACCGGCTCTGATAATCGTCCGATTCACGCAGCCAGAAGATGTCTTCCGTATCCTCTATGGTGCATGGCTCATTGCCAAGCTGAGAATTGAGGGACGCCCGTATCTGTTCTGCCATTACTTTTCCTCAATCAAACCTTTTGCCTCCGCAATGCTGACGCCTTGTTCCTTTGCAATACGGGAGAGATCGTCATATTCATATTTGGTACGGCTTATGCCGTATCCTGCGGAATCTTTACGCCGCACATCGCCGAACGGTGTTTGCATGGTCGTTACGCTGCGCTCCAGTACAAATCGATTGCATGGAATTTCACGGATGCCTATGGTGGTTGTGTGCTTGAAAATCGTTTTGACAATTGTTTCTTTATCCTGCTCCCGGCACAGGATGCATATCAGCGTACCGGGGCGGGATTTCTTCATACCGGCCGGCACGGTAAATACTTCAAGCGCACCGGCTTCAAACAACCTGTCAATCGCATAACCGATTTCTTCTGCAGTCATGTCGTCCACATTGCAGTGGAACTCAAAGACTCTATCCTGCTTGTCCGTCGTTTCACCGAGCAAGGCGCGCACACAATTGGCTGCTTCAAAATCCTTTTTGCCCATGCCGTAGCCGATCGCTTGGGTTTTCATTACCGGCATACTGCCAAAATCCGTCGCAAAATATTTGAGCAGCGCCGCACCCGTAGGCGTACACAGCTCCCCCCTGACTCCGCCGCCATAGATGGGAACATCTTTCAGGATATAAGCCGTTGCGGGAGCCGGGACGGGCAGTATGCCGTGAGCGCATTTGACGTGGCCGCTCCCGACATGTACGGGAGAAACGATGACCTGCTGCGGCGCAAGTCTGTCCATCAGTAAGCATACGGCGGTGATATCGGCGACGGCGTCCATCGTGCCGACCTCGTGGAAGTGTATGTCGGTCACAGGCACTCCGTGAACATGGCTCTCAGCCTCTGCAATCAGCGAATAGACCGCAAGAACATCTGCCTTTACCTTGGAAGAGAGTTTCAGATGCTCTATAATATGCGCAATCTCATGCATACCGCTATGATGATGCGCATGGTCTTCTGCGTGTTCGTGCTCATGATGATGCCCGTGTTCATGCGGAATATCGGTTACTTCTTCTATACCGCCGACAGTAACGGAAATATGCGTGCCGCGTATGCCGCATTTCACGGACGCTTCTTTTGTTATGTTAACATCAGGGATACCCAGCGCATTCATTTCTTCAATAAAACCATCTTGATCAGGAAGAAGCTCCAACAGAGCCGCGGTCAGCATATCTCCGGCCGCGCCCATGCCGCAGTCCAAATAAAGTGTTTTCATTTCTTTCCCTCCATATGGTTGATCATGTGTGCCATATATCCGGCCCCGAAGCCGTTATCGATGTTGACAACGGAAACGCCGCTGGCACACGAATTAAGCATGGACAGCAGCGCGGAGATCCCGCCGAAGGAAGCTCCGTACCCCACGCTTGTCGGTACGGCAATAACCGGGCAATCCGCAAGACCGCCTATGACGCTGGCAAGAGCGCCTTCCATACCGGCAATGGCTATGATCACGCCGGCGCTCATGATATCGTCCAGATGCGAGAGCAGCCTGTGCAGCCCCGCAACACCCACATCATAGAGCCGCGTCACCTGATTCCCGAGCACCTCGGCAGTGAGAGCCGCTTCCTCGGCTACGGGAATATCGCTCGTGCCGCCGGTTGCCACAACGATATTTCCGAGACCGTCCGGCTTTGGCGGCTCGCCGATTATGCCAATCCTTGCGTCCGGGTGATAATCAAGCGGAAAGCTGCCGCCCACGATATCCGCCGCCTCCGGCGAAAGCCTTGTGATCAGGATTGTATTCTGACTGTTCTTTTGCATCGTTTTGATAATCGCAATGACCTGTTCCGGCGTTTTTCCGGAGCCGTAGATCACCTCCGCGACACCCTTTCGGATCTGACGGTGCAGGTCCACCTTAGCAAAGCCGATATCCTCAAACGGAGAGACTTTCAGCTTCAAAACAGCTTCGTCTACAGAAACAGTGCCGTTTTTGACATCCTCCAAGATTTGTTTTATCGTATTCAAGTCCTCGCCTCCAAATCCAACAATACGGATTTGTAATACTTTTTCAGTTCATCCACTATTTCGCGCCGTTTTTCCAAGACCATAGCAAGCTGTGAAGTCTGAATCTGGAGTTTTGCCGTGTCGCCCGAAGAACGCACGCGGAAGTCCGTAAAGCCGAGAGAAAACAGAGTATTCTCGGTGCATTCCGTGCGTTCAAGCTTTTCACTCGTGATGGGCTCTCCGGCGGGTATTCTTGTAGCAAGACAAGCGTAAGCAGGCTTATTCCATGTGAACAATCCTGCTTCTTTGGAACGAAGTCTGATCTCGTCCTTTGTCAGCCCGCATTCCCGCAATGGTGAAAGTACAGACAGCTCACGCAAGGCTCTCATACCGGGGCGGTCTTCTGCGTTGTCCGAAGCATTGGTCCCGTCAAGCAGCGTTTCATAGCCATCCTTCATCGCCTGTTCTGCGATCAGTCCAAACAACAGCTTTTTGCAGTAGTAACAGCGATCTGCCGGATTTTCTGCTATCTGCGGGCAGCGAAGTACATCGGCGGAGAGGACCGTCAGATCCGCATTCAGATACGCCGCCAGCCGTTTCGCGTCATCCAGCTCAAATTGCGGCTGAAAGGCGGATTTCACATAATAGGCGCGAACACTCGCTGCGCTTTTTACAGCGGAGTAGAGTAAATACGCGGAATCAACACCACCGGAAAACGCCAGTGCGACTCTCGGATGCTCTTGAAAAAACGCGGATAATTCCATACATAGTCCTCATCGATCTATGATAAAAGCAGCATAAGCTGCAGTTGTTCTCAATGTTAAGGACGGTCGTGCCGGAAGCGGCGCAGCCGTCCTTTGAATCACATGGGTTTACGTTTTTTGAACAAAGCCGCTTTCACCGCGCCTTTTGGGTCTGTGATCAGCAGGATTGCGAGCCAAATCACAAGGCCGAGAGCTACGACGGAAAGTCCGAGATAGAAATCGTTGAGCATATCCACGGGAGCAGGAGTAAAATACTCGGCGTGCAGCTCCGCATACTCGAAGATGGCATCAACCAGCCACATGATGGATGCGCCCCAGTATAGCCAGCAGAGAATGCCGACCTTCATCTCGTTCTTCGGGGCGTTCTTATACCAGATGATTGTGCAGATAATAGCGGCGAACAGGGTCGTCAGTAATGTCATTTGCTACCCTCCTCAATCCGCAGTCGGTTGTGCTTTAAGCGCTTTTTTCTCCATTACACTCGTTACAAGCAGCATCCCGCACCAGACCGCAGTGATGAGAACTGCCATTGCAACGCCGACCGTGGCCATCTCAGCAAGCATAGCCGATGCTTCTGCCGGATCGCTTGCCGCCGTCAGGAACGGGAACCACGGCACGACTTCTCCATGCCATACATGCTCAAAGGCAAGCAGGGCAGAGCCGCCCCAGAGCATATTGGTGAGCCATTTGAGCTTCCTTGAAAACGGTATTTTTGCCGCAGACTCAAATGCATCCGCACCGGCGGGTTTGAGATCAGCCGGCTTGGTTTCCGTTGACTTTACGATCTTCGTTGCAACGGTCGCTATGATTGCTTCTGCAACAGGAACAAGAAAACATGCCATAATACTACTGCCTCCATTTTGATTTATATTTCTGTACAGCATCCGTACCTCGCAGCAAAAAGGCATACGGCTTTTCTTCAGAAAAACCGTATGCCTCCATAGCATACATTCGATGCGGACTGCCATACATATTGGGACTGCCTGAACGCTTCTGCGTCCGTAGCTTGCTTCACGCAAACCATACACATGTATTATACTATAAGCACTTGAGATGAGTCAAGCTGTTATATGTAAATTTTCTGCGCCCAATCGGTTCTCTTGCATCAATGGATCGTGCGGGCTGTATTTCATGATAGGTTCTGTGACTATTATTAACTGCTGGAACTTTTTACCATCTCCTGTTCTTGTTTTTCACTCTTCTATTGTATCTCAACACGCCGTGGATTTCTTTGACAATTTTCTTGACAAAGGCTGAGGAATCTGGTACACTACAATTGCGCGGGGGAGGACACCCATCACAAAAAACGGAACGCGCGGATCATAAGGGGGCGACACCCATCGAAAAAAACGTGCATGTGATCGACGAGGAAGGGCGTACCTATGCCCCGACTTACCCCAGGCGTGCAAAAGGACTTGTGAAAAACGGTCGGGCGCGCTGGGTGGATGAAGAAACGATTTGCCTATGCCGTCCGCCGGATTTTGATGATACGGAGGACAGAAACATGGATACCAATTCGGTCAACGAGACTATGGAACATACAGAAACCGTGTATACGGATACACGCGAGGTGACTGCCGTCGATCTGCTGGATCGGATGGAGCGGCTGCTTGCGAATACGGAATACATCACGCAGATCATCGACGCGGTGCAGACAACTCCGGTGAACGACTCGCCGGAGGGTGGGCGTGACGGTTTTGCACGCGGACAGGTACTGCAGAAGCTCGCGGAGGGCTATGCCGACAACGTCCACTATGCACTGGCAATCATCGAGCGGATGTATAAGGGAATCTGCCCCGAGGCGTACCTCACACCCGATGAGCAAATCCGTCTGCAGTGGGAAAACCCCGGGTCGATGAAAGAGCATGATGACATTCCCGCATCGGTGAAAGCGGATGCCATTGCACAGGTACTCAGAGGTGTAGATACGGTCGGCATGGACGCCAACGCCATCAGCGCGCTGTTTGAGGAAATCAATAAGCTGTTCTGATAGCATTCCCCCGCATCCATATGGATGCGGGGGTTTTCTATATGCGCGTATTATTTGAAAGGGATCTGCGACAGCAGTGCCGGCAGATGCGATGCGCAGCCATCGACCTGCCCGCGTCCGTATGCCGTCAGAGCGGTGTGTCGACCGATACGCCGAAGTAGTCCGCGAGCGCCGGCAGCAGCGAGATGTCCGGGCAGCGGAGAATGCAAGAACGCGTTGGTTGACGCGGCGGGCATTCCTCCATCCCGGGATTGGAAACACTCAGCCTTATCCTACGGTGTAAACACCGCCCGGTGTAAAACCGGCAGACAAACGCACCCCTTCTCATATTCCGGACATAATATTCCGGTAATAGAAAAAATTCCCGCGATCCTCTCACAGGAGAACCGCGGGAATTTTTCAATCAACCGCCGAAGTCGACGAAGCCCAGATTCATGTCCACCTGCCCGTCGATGCCCGCAACGGTTCCGCAGGTTCCGTACTGCCAGATAATGAAGTCGCGGTCGAACCTGGGCGCGGCGGAGTAACCGGCGAACCAGATCGGGTAGCCCGACAGTGCGTCAAGGTCGTAGCGTGTGTCGGCCAGGTAGCGGTTGAGGTAGATCATCGCGTCGTAGCCTCCGCGCTCGATCGTTGCGCAGAACGCCGCCGTACACGCAGTCAGCGTCTCGCGCGTCACGCCGTCGGAGCGATCTCCGAGTACCAGCTCCCAGTCATATGCGATCGGCAGCTGCAGCGCCCTGCCGCCTAATGTCCGAAGCACCAGCGCTGCCTCTTCCTCTGCTTCCTCTACGGTGATCGCCTGCGAGTAGAAGTACACGCCCACCGGGATACCTGCGGCCTGCGCACCACAGAGGTTGTCCTCGAACCGCTCGTCCAGTTTCAGCACTCCCAGCGTGCTGCCGCGGAATCCCAGCCGCAGCATCGCGAAGTCGATCCCGTCCGACGCTACCGCGCTCCAGTTCACCTTCCCGTTGTGCGCCGAGACGTCGATCCCCGTCCATGTCTGTGCATATGCGTATGTCATCCGGCCGTTGATTTCGAGATACCCTGTCGGTGCCGGTTCGTTCGGGTCCTCTGCGTTATCCGTCCACGCGAGACCGCTATCCATCAGCCGCTTCACGATCGCGCACAACTCCGCGCGCGTGATGCCGTCGTCCGGCTTGTAGACCCGCGTGCCGTCCTCCACACTTCCCTCCAGGATACCATGGTTGTATAGAGCCGTTACGTATCCGTCGTCCGTGTCGATGAACGGATGCCCGATGCCCTCCGACAGCCCCAGCGCCGCAGCCGCCAGCCGCGCCACCGTCAGACGGTCGATCGCACTGTCCAGCTCCGGCAGCTTGTCTGCGGGTGCCATCCCCTGTTCGACCGCATAGGACAGGTAGCCGCTTGCCCAGTGTTTTGCCGCCGGTGCGCACACCCCGTGTCCCGCTGCCAGCAGTACCAGCTTCAGTGCCTCGCCCGTCGTCACCTTTCCCTTCGGTCGGAACGTCCCGTCCGGATACCCGGATACCACGCCTGCAGACGCAAGCGATGTTACGCACGACGCGTACCAGTCTGTCGTCCCTACATCCCGGAATGTCACGGTCACCGGCTGCGTCGGGACAGTCACCGGTGCGGTCGGAGTGATCGGATCGGTCGGAGTCGTCGGTGCGGTCGGGTCAGCCGTGACGACCGTACCTGCCGCGTAGACCGCGCTGACTTTGATATTTTCCGTCAGCACCGTATTCACGGTCACAGGCACGCCGGTGTCCGTCACCCAGCCGGTGAGCGTATAACCGGCGAGTGTCGCCGTCGGCAGCGTACCGCACGCGGTGCCGGCAGGATAGAAGCTGATGTCCGAGTCCATTTCGCCATCGCCCGCGTCGAACTCAATGTAGTAGTACAACGGCGCATTGGTTTCGTCGTAGATGCCGTAGAGGAAGACCATCGCCTCCTCGAGCCGTCGCTCCACCAGACGTTTGAGCACCTTGCCGCCGAAATGGCACCATCGTCCGAACGCGTGGACGATTGCCGACTCGCTCCATGTCCCGCTCAGCAGCAGCTCCGAGAGGTATGAGTTGTTCACCCAGCCGATGCCCACGCCGTAGCCAAACGATACCAGCGCGTCAAACTGCTGCTGCGTCAGCGACACGCCTTTGCGATTGGCCCACTTGAGCGTCGATTCCCCCACAACGTTGAGCGTGTCGCGCAGAAGCTGAGACGCCTGCGCCTCCGTGATTCCCGACGGATAGTTGCCCGGTGAGCAGGATGTTCCGTAGCCGATGTACCATTGGATGCCGTCACTGTAGGGCATCGACAGGAAGCCTTCATATTCCTTTATCATTTCCACCAGCATGTCTGATACCGTCATGGCGGCGTTCGTTTCACAGGATGCCTGAACAGCTCCTGCCAGCAGCAGAGCCGCAAGCAGGAAACATAATATTCTTTGCATGATACCTGGGACTCCTTTTTACAAAGTACCCCTTATTATAACACCGGAAGTGTGAAGACAGCAAGCGTTTTTCGGAATGTTCTTGAATTGTTCATAGAATATGGCAATAATCCATGCAAAAACACGTAACAATATACATATTGCGTATTTGGCACGGCGGGTGTATAATACTCTCATACCGAATATACAAGGAGGGTGCACCCATGAAGATCACAAATGTGCGTGCGTACCTTGTCCGGCCGCGTTGGTGTATGGTTGAGATCACGACCGACGCAGGTCTGACGGGCTGGGGTGAGCCGGTCATCGAAGGCCGCGCCGCCACCGTCCGGGCGTGCGTGGAGGAGCTGACCCCCTACCTCATCGGACGTGACCCCGGCGCGATCGAGGACACCTGGCAGACCCTCTACCGAGGCGGATTCTACCGCGGAGGTCCCATCCTCATGAGCGCCATCGCCGGCATCGATCAGGCGCTGTGGGATATTAAAGGCAAATACTTTAATGCGCCCGTCTGGGAGCTGATGGGCGGAGCCGTCCGTGAGCGCATAGAGGTCTATGCGTGGATCGGCGGCGACCGGCCCTCCGACGTCGCCGCGGCCGCACTCGAGAAGAAAGCCCAGGGCTACCGCGCCGTCAAGATGAACGCCACCGAAGAACTCCGCTATGTCGACAGCCATACAAAGATCGATGCCGTGCTTGAACGCGTCGCACAGGTACGCGAAGCCGTCGGACGAGGTTTCGGCATCGCCGTCGACTTCCATGGCCGTGTCCACAAACCGATGGCCAAGGTGCTTGCCAAGAAACTCGAGGAGTTTGATCTCATGTTCATCGAGGAGCCCGTCCTCTGCGACAACTTCGAAGACTTCCCCGAAATCGCACACGCCTGCTCCATCCCCATCGCGACCGGCGAGCGCCTGTTCACCCGTTGGGACTTTAAGCGGTTGCTCGAACAGGGCGCCGTCGATATCCTCCAACCCGACCTCTCACATGCCGGCGGCATCACCGAGGTCAAGAAGATCGCAGCCATGGCCGAAGCCTACGACGTCGCCCTCGCGCCCCACTGTCCCCTCGGTCCCGTCGCCCTGATGGCCTGTCTCCAGATCGACGCCACCTGCCACAACGCTTTCATCCAGGAGCAGAGCATCGGCATTCACTACAACGCCGACTCCCGCGCGCTCTCCGACGCCGACGCAGTACTCGACTATATGCGCAACCGCGAAGACCTTACCTATAAGGACGGTTTCGTCATACTCCCAAAACGTCCCGGCCTCGGCATCGAAGTCAACCGCGAACGCGTCCTATCCGAAGACGAGCACCCCCACGCCTGGAAGAACCCCGTCTGGCGGCATGAGGACGGCTCCGTCGCGGAGTGGTGACGCGTACCTATCACGATATGGGAGATACATTCGAGATGCGACGTTTTACTCCGCTGATAAAGCATGCAGCCGCGTTTGCAAAATGGATCGGGCTGTCGGTTGCGGCGGGACTTCTGTGCGGCGCGGTCGGGACGGGCTTTTACTATACGGTGGATTATGTCACCAAACTGCGCATCACCTTCCCGTGGATGCTGTACACGCTGCCGGTGCTGGGACTTGTGATCGTGTGGTTGTACCGCGTGACGAAGACGGAGAACGACGGCGGTACGAATACGATTTACCGGACGGTGCGGACGGGAGAGAAGGTAACGCTGTGGATGGCGCCGCTGATCTTCGTGTCGACGGCGCTGATACACCTCGGCGGCGGATCGGCTGCGCGTGAGGGCGCGGCACTGCAGCTCGGCGGCAGCTTCGCCGGGGCGTGCGGCAGGCTGCTGCGGCTGCGTAAGAACGACCTGCGTGTGATTACGATGTGCGGGATGGCGGCGGTTTATTCGGCAATGTTCGGGACTCCGCTGACGGCGGCACTCTTTTGCGTCGAGGTCATCAACGTCGGCAAGATGCAGTATGCGGCGCTGCTGCCGTGTGCGGCGGCATCCTATACGGCATACCTGCTGGCGACGCATCTCGGGGTTACGCCGATGGCGTTCAGCGTTCCGGCGTCCGCGTTCAGCGTGACAACGGCGCTGCAGACGCTCGCGCTGGGTATCTTCTGCGCGGGTGTCAGCATACTGATATGCGTGACGCTTAAAAAGGCAGAAAAGCTTTATAAAAAGTACATCCCGAACCCGTATTTACGCATCGCGACGGGCGGCATACTGGTGATTCTGCTGACATTGCTGCTCGGAACGCGTGACTACAACGGTATCGGTAGAGATGTGCTTGCGCGGGCGATAAGCGGTGAGGCGCTTCCGTGGGCGTTTGTATGCAAAATGGGGATGACGGCACTGACATTGGGCGCAGGTTTCCGGGGCGGCGAGACTGTGCCGACCCCGCTCATCGGCGCGACGTTCGGCTGCTTCGCCGGAGCGCTGATCGGACTCTCCCCTGCCCTGGGTGCCGCTGTCGGGACAGTCGCGGTCTTCTGCGGAGCGGTCAACTGTCCGATGACGGCGATCGTAATGGGTGTGGAGATGTTCGGCGCGGGCAATCTGCCGCTCTACGCCGTCGCATGCGTGGTCAGCTATACGATCAGCCTGCGCTTCAATCCCTGTACGGCGCAGAAAACTGTACTTTTCGAGCTCGAACCCGTTGAGGAGACGGATAGTTGTTGAGGAGACGGATAGGTGATGAAAACTCCCCGGAGGCAACACTCCGGGGAGTTTTCTATCGTCCCAGCCGCCGCCGCGCGTTGCCTGAAAGGATGGCGTTCTTCTCTGTGTCGGTGAGCGGGAGTGCACGGAGCGCCTGTATTTCGTCATGCGCGCAGCTCCATGGCGCGTCCGAGCCGAACAGCACATGCTCCGCACCGACGGCTTTCACAATGCGCAGGAACTGGTCATGCGGGAAGTATGAGAACCCCATCGACGTGTCGAGGTAGATGCCGGAGCCTGCGAGATATCGCTCAACATCGTCCCACTGCGCGTGACCGCCGAGGTGCGCGGCGATGATCGGCGCGCCCGGGAACTCCCGCATCAGATGGGCAAAGCGTTTGGGATTTGTATGAAACGGCGGCGGAAAAGCCGGATCGTAACCTGCATGGTGCAGAATCATAAACCCACGGCTTAATGCACAGTCGTAGATGCGCAGCATGTGGGGATCGTCAAGCAGGAAGTTCTGATACTCGGCGTGGAACTTCAGCCCCTTAAGACCCAAAGACGCGGCGAAATCAATGGCGCTTTTATAGTCGTCGGTATGCGGATAAATACCGCCGAACGCCTCGATGCGGTCGGAGCGGACCGATGCTGCCCACTCGTTGATGCGGACAAGCTGCGACGCCTTCGTGATAACGGGCTGGAGGACAGACATGGAGATGCCCCAGGCGTCCATGTTGCGCAGTGTGCCCGTGACGGTACCGTCGTGGACGGGTGTGTAGGCATACGCAGCACTCTCATACAGTCCGGCGATGGCGCGCGGAGCGAGTGTGTCAGGAAATGCATGGGTGTGAAAATCGACAATCATGGGTGTAACGACCTTTATACAGATTCACGGGAGAAGCGCCGAAAGACCTCACGGGCGATGGGCGCAGCGTCGACAAGCAGACCGGATGCCTTCAGCCCGACCGTCAGCCGAAAGGTGTCGGCGTTGAGAACGTCGCGCAGTGTCCGCGTGATGTCCTCACGCAGCACGGGATGTTTACGGGCGATATGCTGCAGCGCGGCGTGGGCGGCGGTGAACCAGAGGAACGCGCGCGTTTCGGGGCTGTCCAGCAGCGCATTGGGTGTAAAGGGGATATCGACCGTCCAAAACGGATCCCGGACGATGCGCGTGAGCAGCGGGACGGCATCGACTGCGCCGAGACGTCCGAGCGCGTGGATGGCAGAGACGGCATGCGGCGGGTTGTACTTGCGGCTCATCGACGGGATATAGCCCGAACGGTCCTCCGCGAGTCTGAGCAGGACGGGCAGCCCGGTATCGTCGCCGAGCAGTGAGAGCGCAAGCGCCGCGTTGCATGACAGCAGCATTTCCGGTGTGCTGACCCATTCTCTCAGGAGATCGGTGAGCCGTTCACGCCTCGCCGACCAGATGGCAAGCCCGGGCGCGTCGGAGGACAACCCTGCACGGATGGCGTCCGGGTCGGTCAGCCAGGCCAGCGGGCACTTGCGCTTTTCGTCGTACAGCCCGGGCGCGTCGGTCTCGCGCAGGCAGCCGGTCTGTATCAGCTCCCGTCTGACTTCCGCGACGGCGTCGGAGTCACGGATGAGCGCTGCCGGCGAAACTCCGCGTGTGACGCACATCCGCGCGAGAACGGCTGCCAGTTCGCCGGATTTCTGCATCTCGTCCTTCATCCGCAGCGCCGGCGCAAAGGAATGTTCGACACTCATCGCGCGTCCGCAGATGAGCAGACCGGCGATGCCCTTCGGTACCGCCGCGCCGCACGGAACGCCGAACCGGATGCCGACACCCCACAGCCCGGCGATCCCGAGCCAGTCGCGCGCAGGGGCGTCCTCGTACGCCGTATCCTTCCCGTGGTGGTCGACGTTGGAGTAGCCGTAGAACGCCGGCACGGGCAGCTCCCGGGGGAGCGTTACGTCCTCAAGAGTCACGCGATCCTCACCGACCACCGTAGCACCCTCGCGGATACCGATGATCGGTACAAAGCCGAGAAGCAGGTTTTGTGCGTCATATTGTTCCCACAGATGCTTCTCATCGCAGGTGGTTGATGTGATATCGCGGGAATATGCCCAAGCGTCGTAGGGGTCGATCACACCGCTGTCGATATTCCAGTGTGAGATGCGTCCGGCGCTCGCAGTGAGGAAGACATAGGAGTACGGCTGATAACGTCCGTCTGCCTCACGCCCGTAGGTGAGCGTGCAGCCTGCCATGCGTGCGAGGTACGCGTCGGCGGTGGCGTCGATGACAATGCGCGCATCGGCGGTGTGACGGCCGCTGTCATCGTACCACTCAACGCCGTGCACGGTATCCGCGTCCAGAAATGCACCGGTCACGGATGCCTCGAAGCACAGATGCACTTCCGCGCGGACTGCCTCTTCAAGCAGTGTCCGACGCTTGGCGTATTCCTCGGCGTCCCGGACACCGTCCGGACGCGGCAGATCAAGGGTTTGGTAGAATCCGCCGGGGTTGCCGTGGTAGTAGCCGGTGATGCCGCCCGCCGTACCGGTGCCGCCCATGCACGCAAGAGATTCAATCCCGAGCGTCCGCAGGCCTTTCTGTGCACAGAGGATTGCCGCAATCGCTCCGGCAGTCCCGAGCCCCGCAACAATCACGTCATAGGATTCATCAAACGGACTGTTGTCATATGTTTGTGTAAGAGAACCGTCAATCACTGTGCTGTAGAGCATCAAAACATCCCTCCTTCCCGAAGTGCGGTGCCCGCGTCGAAGGCGGAGATGGGGTCGTTATAATACGCGGAAGGCCGCCATAAGAAGCCGTCAGCGTCGAACCCGGCGCGCGCGGGTGTGACGTCCGGAAGATGTGCGACGGCGGCGCGGCGCCATGGAGAGAGGTTTGCGACCGCCGCGTCGACAGCTTCCTGTTCATCGGTGAGAGAGCCGGTGAACGGGAAATGCGCCGCGCAGAGTCCCGGGTACAGGCCTGAGTTTACCTCCGCGCCTTTTATGACCGGCAGCGGTGCGGCAGGATCAGCGCTGAGCAGCAGGCACGCAAGCGTCCGGGTAAACGCGCCGACATCATACCCGAGTGCGCGCATCCCGACGCCGGAGGTCGTGTCGAGAACACGTGCGGCGTTCAGCGTGAGGAATCCGGCGGTGGTGAAGAAGACCGCGCGGAAGTGTTCCTCCACCCGCGACAGCTCTGTCAGCCGTGCCGACAGCAGCATCCGCGCGCCGGATTCCTTATAGATCTTCGCGAGTACCGGCTGCACACCCGGCAGATGGACGGGAAGGCCGGATGTGAGCAGTCCGCGTGTCTCGAGCGTGCGATAAAACGCGCGGGCTTTCTCCGAACGCGGCTGAGACGGAGGGGTACCGAAGCCGTGCAGGGCATTGGCGAACTCGCCGCCGATGAGGATGCCGCCGTCCGCGACAACACAGGAGCTGTCCGCATAACCTGCCGCGAGTGCGGACGCACCCAGAATCAATGTCTCAGTCATTTTCATAACGCTGCAGCGAGCTTCAGCAGACGCTCGGACATCTCGTACCCGGCGTCCGGCTCGGTCTGGGCGGAGCAGCAGATACGTGTGGAGTAGATGCCCTTGCGGAACAGTTCACGGATGCCGACATAGCCGATGTTGCCGTTGGCGAGGTTTGCCGTCATTGTGTACGCAGAGGGTGAGCGGTCCTTGAGGATTTTTGCGAACTCGACGTAAATCTCACCGGGCATTCCGTAGATCATCAAAGCCCCGATCTTCAGCACCTGCACGGTGACGGGAATCGGCTGGGAGCCTTCCGCGTCCATCCGTCTGGCTTCGGAGGCGTAGAAGTTGTCGATCACGCCGTCCTCGGGGCGTACGGTGTCGGCCCAGGCAAGCGTTTCGGCGTCAGGCAGCCGGGACGGGAGTGTGAAGCGGTCGTCTGCGCCGCCGATGGCGTCATCATCGGAGAGGAATATTTTCTCGTAGACCTCGCTGACGGCACCGGCGAGGATGCGGCCCATCCTGCGGTAGTAACCGGGCTCGGCGGAAGTGCCGTGCTCGAAATCAATGTGGTTGATGTTGCCGCAGAACCCGTTGACAAACAGCGGCATGAACTCCGCACCGTAAGTCTTTCTAAGCATGTCGCGCATCGCGCCGGGATAATCGCTGGAGTAGAGCGACACGCCGCCTACACTGTCGCAGTGGCAGGCGTAGTTGGCAATCAGGCCGTAGGGAGAGCCGTCGGCATTGTCGATGCGCAGCACGCCGACCTCGGGGTCGATCTCTCCGAATGCGCGCATCCCGGGGACGTGGGCGTTGGTCCTATAGGAACCGTCGGGAAGGACGAAGTCACGGTAGTGCGCCAGGGTGCGCTCGATGCCGCTGCCATAACCGATGCGTACCGGGCGCTTGTTCTGCGCGGCGTACACGGCTGCGTCGTGCATCCGGGATCCGAGGAAATCGACATAGACGGGATCCTCGTGTACGAAGTCGTCCCAGGTCTCGACCGGGCCGCCGTAGTGCGTATGCGTTGCGCACAGCAGGACAGCCGACGCGGGCATATCCAGGTCACGGGCGATCTCCGCGCGCGTCTTTAATGCAAGCTCATCGGGTATGCCGATGACGTCGCAGGTGACGAGGACGACTTTCTGACCGGCGTCATTCTCAAAGTACGCGGCGTAGGCATACAGACGCTCGAGAATGCCTTTCGCGCGGCGCAGGACGAAATGGCCGGGCATTTCCATTCCGAGCGCCGGGGTGATGTCTAGCTCGTAGAGTCCGCAAAACAGCATAGAAAAACCTCCATAAATTAATTTAATATGAGCGTAAGAATAAAGAATTGGACATTTATACACTTTTCGCGTATACTGTATTATAAAGAGAAGAAACCGTAAAGAGAGGGAAACTATTTGGGCGTTTTAGATATCGCGCGGATTGAGAATCCCGAGGCGCGCGCAATTCTGTGTATCGCAGCCATGCTGTTCGCAGGGTTTTTACTGACACGCATCACGAAGAAATGCAGGCTGCCAAATGTAACGGGCTACATACTGGCGGGTGTGGTGCTTGGGCCGTACGTGCTGGGGGTATTGTCACCGCAGGTGACCCAGCGGATGGGGTTTCTGACGGATGTTGCGCCGGCGCTGATCGCGTTCGGCGTAGGGAAGTATTTGAAAATCTCGAAGCTGCGTGAGAACGGCCGGCGTGTGGTGATGATCACGCTGTGCGAGGCACTGCTCGCGGCGGCGGTCGTGACGATTGTGATGATGTTCCTGTTCCATTATGAGTGGCCGTTTGCACTGCTGTTAGGTGTGATTGCGGCCGCGACTGCGCCGACCTCAACGATCATGACAATCCGACAGTACAAGGCGAAGGGACGCTTCGTCAATACGCTGCTGCAGGTGATCGCGGTAGACAACGCGCTGGCGATCATAGCGTTTTCGGTTGCGGCAGCGGTCGTACAGGCGATGAGCGGCGGCGGGAGCATGAAGACGCTGGATATCGTGATGCCGCTGGTGTACAATACCATTCTGATCATATTGGGAACGCTTGCGGGACTGCTGCTGAAGCGGCTGATTACGCCGACGCGGACGATCGACCATATGCTGGTACTGGCGGTGGCAATCGTGCTGATCATCGCCGGAATCGGCGCATTGTTGCGCGTGTCGCCGCTGCTGGCGTGCATGGCAATGGGCATGGTATACGTCAACCGCGGAGGCGACAGGAGACTTTTTAAGCTGGTGGCGCGGTTCTCGCCGCCGATCTTGCTGATGTTCTTTGTCCTGTCCGGCACGAAGCTGAACATCCCGACGCTCGCAACGGCGGGACTGGCAGGCGTGGCTTACTTTGCCGTTCGGTTGATTGCAAAATACACGGGGGCATTCATCGGTGCGGCGATATCGGGCGCGACGAAGGAGACGCGGCGCTACATCGGTCTGGCGTTGATTCCGCAGGCGGGCGTGTCGATCGGTCTGGCGGGTCTCGCACAGCGCATCCTGCCCGCGGAACTGGGGGTCCTGTTGTCGACGATCATCCTGTCGTCCGGACTGATGTACGAAATGGTGGGACCGGCGTGCGCGAAGGCGGCGTTGCACCTGGCGGGCACGATCGGACAGACGCCGGAGAACGGTGCGGAAGAGGATACAGGCGCGCTGCTGGAGCAATTCTCAGAGCCGAGCAATGATTCACTTGGCACGGTGGACGAGAACGCGAAGTCTGAGGAACAAGAGGACAACGGCGTCGAGCTTTCCTAAAACTTGAACGGAGGGGTTTTCATGATTGACAACAAGCTGCGCACGCTGCTGTCGCTTGCAAATACAAAGAACTATACCGAGACCGCGCGGGAGCTGAACCTGACGCAGCCGGCGATCAGCCATCACATCCGGCTGCTGGAGGAGGAGTTCAACACGCGTCTGTTCGTACGCGTGAAGAATAAGCTGAAGCTGACCCCCGAGGGCGAGATTCTGCTTAAGTACGCCCGGAGCATCAACGCCCTCTACGACAACGCCATTGCGGAGATCGAGGCATATACCGCCAACATCCGCCACCTAACCATCGGCATCACCCAGACCATCAGCGAAGTTTCCATGCCGCAGGTCATTGCCCTCTACTGCAACGACCACCCCGGTACCCGGGTCACCGTTGTTACCGATACGATTAAGAACATTTACGACCGCCTGAAGCTCTACAAGCTGGACATCGCGGTGGTCGAGGGCGAAGTGATGGCGCCGGATTACGTGCCGATGCTGCTGGATACCGACTCTCTGTGTGTAATCGTGTCGCCGCTGCACCCGCTGGCCAACCGCAGCGGTGTGACGTTCGACGACATTTGCAATGAGAAGTTCATCCTGCGCTCAAAGAAATCCGGCACGCGTACGCTGTTTGCAAACTACCTGTCGAAGTATTCCAAGACGATCAAGAATCTGAATGTTACGATTGAGATCGACGACGTGAGCGTCATCCGAGAGCTTGTGAGCCTGAACATGGGCATCTCGATTGTGGCGAGGAGCGCGTGCGTGGAGGATGTACAGCGGGGCAGACTCGCGGCAATCGCGTTCTCGGATGCGAACATGTCCCGGGAAATCAACATGCTGTGCCACAAGGATTTCGCGCATCCGGAGATTTTAAGGGATTTTCGGGATATCTACCGGCGGCTGTTTCGCAGCGGCAGCGCGGAAGTCTCCGATCATCCCGACGAAGAAGATTGACAAAGGGGAAATTTGTGCCAACCTGATGCGGGATCAAGACGGCTGGGGGCTGAATATGTCGATCCCCGGCATCATCAAGCATGAATCGGCACTGCAGGGCTGCATCCCGTTGAACCCCCCGCGTTTTTAAACGACAACCTGACCGTTCAGGATAACCCGATAAACCTTCGCTCCGATCTCGGAGAGAGGGTTTTTCTCATGGATGACGACGTCAGCATCCAGACCTTCACGCAGTGCGCCGACGCGGTCGGAAAGGCCCAGAAGCTCCGACGGCCACAGCGTGACGGCTTTCCACGCGTCGTCCTCGGCAAGCCCTGAGCGCGCGGCAAGTCCCGCGCACAACGGCAGATACTGCAGCGGAATGACCGGCGCGTCGGTGATGATACCGAACTTGATTCCGGCTTTCGCAAGTACGGAAGGTGTTTTGAATGACTTTTCGCGCAGCTCGTACTTCGATTTCGATCCGAATGACGGCCCGATGAAGACCGGCACATGCTCCTGAGCAAGGATATCGGCGATCAGATGCCCTTCGGTGCAGTGGTCGAGCGTGATGTCCAATCCAAACTCGCGGGCGATACGCAGAGCGGTGAATATGTCGTCGGCGCGGTGGGCGTGGGCCTTGAGCGGGATTTGATGCCGCAGCACCGGCAGCATCGCCTCAAGCTTACAGTCGTACGCCGGCGCCTTGACGCCCGGATCCGCTGCTGCCGCGTCGATGTCCGCGAGATAGCGTTGCGCGCGGGACAGCAGGTCACGCAGGATTGCAGCGGTTGCCATACGCGTGATCGGAGACTTCTGCTGATTGCCGTAGAAACGCTTGGGGTTCTCACCGAATGCAATCTTCATAGCGAGGGGATTTCTGAGAATCATATCGTCGACGCGCTGTCCCTGCAGCTTGAGCGCAGCGAATGTCCCACCGACGACGTTGGCGCTGCCGGGGCCTGTGCAGGCGGTCGTGACGCCGGCTTGGAGTGCCAGAGAGAATGCCTCGCATGCCGGGTTAACCGCGTCGATTGCGCGCATCTGGGGCGTGCACGGGTCGGTGCGCTCGTTGACGTCCGAGCCTTCGAAACCGATGCCCTCCTCCTCCAATCCGATGTGGCAGTGCGCCTCGACGAATCCGGGCGTCACGAGCCGTCCGCCGGCGTCGATGACCTCGCAGCCGTCCGGCACGGGCAGGTTCTCCCCCACTCCGGCAATCTTCCCGCCGTCGATGAGAACGCAGCCGTTCGGGATGTCCGGTACGCACATCGGTTTGACATACCCATTTTTAATCAGAAGCATCGTGTTATCCCTCTTTCGTATATTTATGGAGCCTGAAATAGGCAAACTGCGCGGTAAGACCGGTGAGCGTTCCGGCGAGGATTGCGGCGATGAGCAGGTGCGGCAGATAGACGAATACGACGGCCGTGCGCATCAGCAGTGCCGCAACGGTGAGCTGACCGGCGTTGTGGGCGATTGCCCCAAAGACACTCGTCACCCACATCTGCTGCGGCGGCAGTTTCACGCACAGCATCACAAGCAGGCATAACAGTCCGCCCGCCGCACTGTAGAGAAAGCTTCCCATCCCGCCGGCCAGCACCGCTGCCAGCAGCACGCGTACCGTCAGCACACCCGCTGCCTCTTTCCGTCCGAGTGTGTACAGCGCGTAGAGCGTCAGGCAGTTGGCAAGTCCCGGCTTGACACCCGGAACCGCAGTGAACGGAGGCAGCAGCGATTCGAGATACCACACCCCGAGCGCGATCGCCGCGAGCAGTGCCGTCTGCGTCAGACGGTTGGGATGAATACGTTTCATACTGATTACCCCGCTACCGCGTCGACCCCGGTGTCTGCGGGACCCGATATGACCAGCATCACACGGTTTGGGAGACATATGACGGGCTTCCCCACACTCGCGTAACCCTGACGTACGCACAGCCCGTCGGGGCAGCACGCGTCGAGCATCCGTACATGACCCGGCGAAAACTCCACCGTATTGCCGCCGACTGCGAGTGTCCAGGTCTCCGTGACGGTGTTCAGGTCAACGACTGCGACGATCTCACCGTCGAGGTAGACCGTCGCGGTTGCGCCGGAGCCGTTATGGTCAGACGCCAGAACCAGGATTCCGCATCCGATGAGCATAAAAGCGAACACAATGATATAAATTACCGTCGAACGTTTCATCCGGCGTACCTCAGCGTGTAGTCCGACGAGATGTCCGAGAGCACCCCGGCAAGCCCGGAGGTCGCGACGATCTCCCGGTTCTCCGTGACAAAGACGGCTTCAAAATCACCCTGCGTTTTTTGAAATTTGAGGGCGTCATCAAGACCCATCACGAACAATGCCGTCGCGTAGGCGTCGGCGAGCGCACCGTCGGAGCCGATGACCGTGACGCTGACAAGACCCGTCCGTGCAGGTGCGCCGGTCGAAGGGTCAAGGATGTGGTGGTAGGTCACACCGTCGCGCTCGAAGTAACGTTGATAGCTGCCGGACGTGACAACCGAGCAGTCCATGACTTGCACGACGGCAAAGGATGCGTCGAGGCTGTACGGGTTGCGCAGTCCGATGCGCCACGGGCTGCCGTCGGGCTTGCTGCCCACCGCCCGGACATTTCCGCCGAGCGATATCACCGCCGACGTCACACCGGCGTCCCGCAGCGCATTCGCCATGACGTCTGCTGTGTACCCTTTCGCGATGCCGCCGAAGTCGAGCGCCATCCCGGCCCTCAGCACGGCGGTATTTCCGTCGAGCGTTACATCGGAGTAGCTGCCGTATGCGCGCAGGGTCAGAAGTTCATCCGCGTCGGGTACGCGCTTGTCGGTTGATGTGAATCCCCACGCCTGCACGCACGGATAGACGGTCGGGTCAAACGCGCCGCCGGTCGCATCCGCGAGTGTGAGCGCACGTGCGAGCAGTGCGGCGGTCGCGTCGGAGAGTTCGGCCGCACCGGTCTCGTTGAGCCGATACAGTTCGCTGCCCGTATCGACCGCCGAGAGCCGCGTGTCGGCTTCGTTGAGCACCGCAAGTGCGCGGTCGATCGCACCGCCTACGGTGAAACGGGAACCGTAGGCGGTGACCAGGATGTCAGTGTCCATCGCAAACGCCGCACGCGTCTCGCAATAGCTGCCGGCACAACCGGTCAGCAGGATGCATAGCGTCAGAAAAAGTACCGATAATCTTTTCATTCCGGAAGCTTTTCGAGCAGTTCTGCCCATCTGCGTGTCTGTTCGAGCGTATACGGTACCTCGCCGGTGATGTAGTGGTTGTATACGGTCTTCCCGTCATACCGCAGCGCGAGAATCAACAGCCGCTTCTCGGAGTAAAACAGTTCCACACCCGGAAGCTTTGAATTCTCATTGGCGGCGGCGGTGAACGCACCCTCCGCGAGTGTTTCGTCGGTTTCGGCGTCGTATACGCGGTAGGTTCCGGCAATATCCGCGAGGGTATCGTTGCAGACGGTCAGCGGTGCGCGCCAGCTTTCGATCTCGCCCATGCACAGCACGCATCCCTGCTGCGCGCGTTTGATCCAGCCATACGCCAGTTTCTTCTCAAAGTAGTAGTCGACGATTGCATCGGAGAACTGCGGCCAGCCGTCGGTGAGATTCCACCAGATGACGCCGGTGCCCTCCCACTTGCGCAGACGCATCGTCTCGATGAAGAACTTCTTCGCTTCGGCCTGCGCGAACTGAGAGATGAACGAGAAGTCCGGGAGGTTGTCGGGGATATAGCCGAGTATCTGCCGCGTCTGCTTCGCCATCATCGGGATACGGCTGTCGTACCAGTGGCGTCCGGCGTCGGCGGCGTGGATGTGCCATTCATGGTTATTCTCCCACGGCCATATTGCGCCGGGCGTGATGAACTTCGCGATGCTCTCCGGAGAGTTGCAGCCATGATAACCGGTCTCGCTGACGAAGCGGGCGTTGTGTGCGGAGTAGAAGCGCGCCTTGTAGTGGTCGCGCGCACCCCAGATGTGCTGCTCTGCCGAGACGCCGTTGTAGCTTGTGTCACCGTCCGCGCGTTCGCCGAGGTCGGGCGAGCTTGCCAGGTACGGACGGTGCGGGTCTTCACGCCGCACAACCTCCGGCAGCAGTCCGCGCGTGAGTTTGTTGCTCTTCGGGTCGGGATCGTAGTAGTCGCACTCGTTGTCGCCGCACCACAGAAGCAGTGACGCATGGCCCCGGAGCTTGCGGATGACCGCCGTGGCCTCCGTTTCCATGACTTTCAAAAACGCGTCGTCTTCCGGGTACGGTCCGCACGCCATTGCGAAGTCCTGCCACACCATAATACCGTACTCATCGCATAAGTCGAAGAACGCGTGATCCTCGTAGACATTGCCGCCCCAGCAGCGCACGATGTTGCAGCCGAGATCTGCAAGCATCCCGACCGCACGTTTATACCGCAGCGGGTCGCGTGAGTGGAACGCGTCCATCGGAACCCAGTTGGAGCCTTTGCAGAAGATCGGCGTATCATTGACATAGAACCTAAACTCACGGAAACCTTTTTCACGCGGGACGCGCTCAAGCCGGACGGTGCGGATGCCGACACGCTTCTCGACGGATGCCGCCGGGACACCGTCGACCAGCAGCGTCACGGTCACATCGTAGAGGTTCTGCTCGCCGTAGCCGCGCGGCATCCACAGCTTGGGCTGCGGTATCTTCACGCCGACAAAGCCCGCAGTGAAGTAGACCTTGCTCTCCTGTGAGAACACCTGCTTGCCGCAGCGTCCCTCTATCTTCAGTGAGAGCCTGCGGATATTCTGCGGCGCGGTGCGGGAGGTGAAGTTGACCTGCAGCGTCGCTTCCGCTTCACTGACGCGGATGGGCGCGATGTAGACATCGGTCAGCTCGGTCGCGGGGATTTCCTCGATGCGCACGCCGCGCCATAAGCCCGCCGAGACGGTGCGGGGCATGATGTCCCAGCCGAAGCACGATGCCGGTTTGCGCAGCCGGAGCTGTTCCTGATTATGGTAATAGGTTTCTCGCAGTGGGAATGGATAGTATTCCTGATCGGCAGCCCAGACAAGCGGGGAACGCAGATAGACCTGCAGGATGTTGTCTTCCCGCAGCAGCTCTCCGCAAGGGAAGGTGTGGGCGATCAGCGCGTTCTCGGTATGCCCGAGCAGGATACCGTTGAGGTAGTAGTCGGCGATACAGTCGACGCCCTCAAAGACCAGCCGCTGTGGTTTGGCAAGCGCGTCGGCGGTCAGCGTGAAGCGGCGCTCATAGAGGTAGTCGTAGGTCTCAAACTCCTGGCACTTGAGGATGTTGTCGCCCATAAAGAGGTCATCGGGCAGCAATCCCGCGTCCTGCAGCGCGAACTCGACGTTCCCCGGAACTGCTGCCGGCATTGCGGGTGCTTGGGTGATCTCATCAATCGATCTCTTCTCCGCATTCGCCGGAAACGCCCACAGACGCCAGACTCCGTTTAAGCTCATCATTGTAAATTCCTCCCACGGCATTTCTCATAGAACAGTATACCGTTTCAACGGGGAAAAGTCAAGAAAATAAATACGAATGGATAAAAGCGCGTGTGTATCCGTCAAACACAGCTCTTGCAATCGGTACGCGGATGTGGTATAATCAAACACAAGGATTCTGACAAAGGAGAGTATTCTTATGAGAATTGCCATGCTGCAGCCGCACGACAGTGTCCCGTCCATTTTCTCGGAGAAGGCACTTAAGAGACTTGAGAAAATCGGAGAAGTTGTCCGCAATCCCGGTACCGCGAGCGATGAAAACGTCAAAAAGACCATCGAGGGCTCCGACATCGCCATCACGTCCTGGGGCAATACCACACTGCACGCCGACATCCTCGATGCCGCGCCGAACCTCCGCCTGATTGTCCACGCGGCCGGTTCCATCAAGCCGATCGTCTGCGACGCCGTCTGGGAGCGCGGCATCCGCGTCACCGGTTCGCCCAAGCCACTGGGCATAGGCGTCGCTGAGACCGCGCTGGGCTTCACGATCTCCGCGGCCAAGAACTACTACAACCTCAACGCATCGCTTCATAACGGCGGATGGGGAGAGGGCAAGGAGAATATCCGTGAGCTGTACGACTTGACTGTCGGCGTCATCGGCGCCGGATGGGCGGGCGGTCACTATCTGCGCCTGATGCAGAACTTCGACGTCGAGACGCTGCTGTATGACCCCTACTGCTCCAAGGAGAAGGCCGCGGCGCTGCACACCACCCTCGCCGACCTCGAGACCGTGCTCAGGAAATCCGATATCATCTCCATCCACGCACCGTCCATCCCCGAGACGAACGACATGTTCAACAAGGACACGCTCGCGCTGATGAAGAAGGACGCGATTCTCATCAACACCGCGCGCGGATCGATCATCAACGAAGCCGACCTTTACGCGCATATGAAGGCCGGCAACCTCAAGTACGCTTGCATCGATGTCTTCAATCCCGAACCTCCGGCGGTCGACAATCCGCTGCGTACATTGCCCAACGTCATCATGACCCCCCACCTCGCCGGACTTGCGGCAAACGGCAAGCTGCGCATCGGGATGCACGCGGCTGAGGAGATCGAAAAGTTCCTCGCGGGTGAGAAGATGGACTGTGAGGCGACCCGGGCGATGCTTGCGACGATGGCATAAGACACTTCCATACAGATCACAAGGCGGCGCCGGTTCAGACGCCGCCTTGCTGCGCCTGAAAATAGATCCTTTCCGCGTCAGCTCTTGTCAAGAGAGAAATATTGTGGTATACTGTACACAGGTGGTATACTACACAGTGTTATTCAATATCGGAGGCATGAAAAATGTCCAATTGGAATGAACGTCTGAATAAAACCATGCCGCACGGCTCGTCGACAACGTCGAAGGCGCCGCATCTGCTGCCGGAGGAACCGGAGATCATCGTACGCGGCAACGGCTGCCGGGTATGGGATGAGAAAGGCTGTGAGTTCATCGACTTCCGCAACAGTCTGGGGCCTGTATCGCTCGGCTACCGCTTCCCGGCTGTCGACGAGGCCATCCGGAAGCAGCTCGACCACGGCATCATCTTCGGTCATCCGACGGCGCTGGAGTGCGAGGTCAGCGAGATGCTGTGCGACGTGATCCCGTGTGCGGAGCAGGCGCGCTTTCTCAAGACCGGCGGTGAAGCCTGCGCCGCCGCCATCCGCATCGCCCGTGCGTACACCGGACGTGAGCATGTGATTCAGATCGGCTACAACGGCTGGCTCAACTCTCTGGCGTCAGGTGCGAAGGTCGGGCCGCGTGAGGCTGCACATACCATCCCCGGCGTACCGGCGGCAATCTCCGCGCTGTACCACGCCGCCGGGTGGAACGATACCGACGGTATTTCCGCGTACTTCGACGAGTTCCCCGGAAATGTCGCGGCGGTGATTGTCGCAGCGGACTACCAAAACTTCGAGCTGGGCAGCACCTTCTACCCGTTCCTGCGCGAGATCACCCGTATAAACGGCGCGCTGTTGATCTACGACGAGATTGTGACGGGCTTCCGCGTGGCACTCGGCGGCGTGCAGGAGTATTTCGGAGTGAACCCCGACCTGTGTGTCTTCGCCAAGGCGATCGCCAACGGGATGCCGTTGTCGGTGTACGCCGGTTCCCGCGAGATCATGGCGACCTGCGAGCGCAGGGGCTTCTCGATCTCCTCGACCTACGGCGGCGAGACGCTCTCCCTCGCGGCGTGCAAAGCGACCATCGAGACCTTCCGCAGCTTCGACGTTTCAGGACACATCCGCGAGCACGGCGCGTACCTGTGGGGCAAGGTCAATCACCGCTTCAAGGCAGCAGGTGTTCCGCTGGCACTCGAAGGCGCCTCCGCCTGTCCGATGTTTGTCCAAGGCAGCAGTGCGCGTCCGGGGCTGCTCAGCGACTTCTTCCGCGCGGCGTATCGACACGGCGTGTCGCTCTACAACGTCAGCTACGTCAACTTCAGCCATAAGACCGACGACTGTGACGAGGCATACGAGAGGATTTGCCGGGCGATCGAGGACGTGAAGTGAGGATGATTCCTCACGATGGCTTTTACCTGAGGAAACGATGCTTGCCATGCGTTATGAATGAAAACTCTCAATTATTAACAGAAAGGACGAACCTACATGAACGAAGCTTTAAAGAACATCCTGACCCGCCGGAGTGTCCGCCGCTTTGAGAATCGCCCGATTTCCCGGGAGAACCTTGCGCAGATCGCCGAGGCTGCGATTCAGGCGCCGTCGGCGATGAACCGGCAGCTCAACCAGTACACAATCGTCACGGATCCCGCGAAAATCGCGAAACTCGCGGCGGCAATGGGGAAAGAACTTGGCCGCGCGGACTACGATCTCTACAAGCCCGCCGCGCTGATTCTCTGTACCGCGCCGCGTGAGTCGAAGTTCGGCCGGGAGGACTGCGCCTGCGCGATGGAGAACATCTTCCTCGCCGCCCATGCGCTCGGCATCGGCTCGGTCTGGATCAACCAGCTCATGAATCTGTGCGATGCGCCCGGCATCCGTGAGGTACTGACGGAGCTGAAGGTCCCCGCCGATCACCTTGGCTGGGGTACCGCCGCACTCGGATACGGCCCACAGGAATCGCTCGGTGCATCCAAACGCGCCGACGCCATTGTCTGGGCAGACTGACAAAAATCCCCGCGTACATGAAAACGTACGCGGGGAATATTTTTATAGCTGTATGATGCCTGCCTGCAGCCAGCCGTCCTCAAGGTACTTCTTGTTGACCGCCATGCGGATGTTCACGCCGTCCGGGTTATTAAGTGCCAGAGCAATATTGAAGGTGCCGTGGAGATTCGTGAGGTCGAGTGCGAAGTCCTGCGTCGTGGTACCGGGCTCCCATGCGCCGTCCGCGATGACGCCGAGGTCATGGGTTGCACCGTCAGCGGTCAGCCGCAGTTTCAGGGACAGCGGCAGATAGCACTTCGCCCAGCCGAGGTTGGTCATTGTAATGCTACTGCCGTGCGGGGTAAGCTTAAGCGTGTCCGGCCGCAGCCAGTAGCCCAGACGGTTGGCGGCGTATTCGGCGAGGTCAGAGTTATTTTTCAGGAAGCGTCCCGGGTAGTCGTGGAAGCCCGCGTAGGTTGCGCCGGTACGCCGGAGAGCCTCGAGCGCGGGAAAACCGCTGCGCCAGACGTCCTCGGGAATCAGCTCGGCGTGCGCGAACTCAATATCGACGGGCGCTTGATGCCGGAATGCGTCGAACAGCCTGGGATCGCGGAGGGTGTCGTATCCGGCGACGCTGCGGGCGGGTCCTGCGACGCAGATCGAGTCGTCGCGCAGTCCCAGTCCCAGCTCCCGGCAGTACCGTGTCAGCTCCGGGCACAGCGTCATGTCATGGTGCAGCATGTCGTCGTTGACCATCAGCAGCGTATGCGGAAACGCCGCACGGTGCATGTCGATGTGGCGGGTGAGCGTCTCCAAACCATAGTGTCCGGTCTGCGTATGCCCCTCGCCGTAGCGTCCGAAGGTGCCGACGTCGACAAACTCCAAGCGCGGGTCACGGTTGTAGCGCTCACCGAGTGCCTGCAGTGTCTCTTCCGCGAAGCCGAGGAAGATGCCGTCGGAGTAGTCCGGTTCCCAGGCGTTGTTCGGCAGATCGAATCCACGCGCGCCGGCTTCACGGACATAGTCGGGCGTTGCGCGCTGATTGTTGTTCCAGCGCGGCGTCTCGCACTGGAAGGTACACATGCGCATCGAGAAGCAGTATCCACGGCTCCCCCATTCGTCCATGATCCGGTCAAGGTAGGAGAAGTCATAGACGCCTTTCCGCGGGTTTATATCGCACCAGTCGAAGCGCAGGTAGAGCTGCCGCAGTCCCGGGAACGCGGTCACGTCTCCGATGAGCGCGCGGTCATCGCGGTAGCGCGGGCGGCTGTATCCGCAGTCGATGTAGTGCCAGTACCAGCCCTTGTGCGGATTGTTGAGCACCGTGCGCTCATCACGCAGCTGGTACAGGTCGAAGGTCATCGTATTCACCTCACGCTGTAAAGCAGTTCGCCGTAGTCGGGGTACGGCCAGATTTCGGCGGGTATGCGGGCCTCCAGCTCGTCGACAACCGCGCGGAGCTGCTCCATATCGGTGCGGATGTGGTCGCGGTAGAAGCGTGCGCGCTCGGCGGCGGTACTGCCTTCCTGCGATGCGGCGAGGTCTCCGGTCAGCGTGTCCAGGTTGTTGACCAAGCTCTCGGTGAGCGTCCCGAGGTTTAATAGCTCGCGTGTTTCGAGGCCGACGGGCAGCTTCAGCGCGGTTTTTCGCTCAAGGAGCTGCGCGACGGTGTTCTGGTACGTCAGCGATGCCGGCAGGATCGCGCGCTTGACCATATCGGCGAACGTCCGCGCTTCGATGTGGAGGGTCTTGCAATAGTTCTCGAGCATGATTTCGCAGCGGGAACGAATCTCAGCTTCAGTAAGGACGTGATGGCGCTCGAAGATGTCGATGTTTTTAGGTGTGGCGTAGGCAGCGAGGGCGTCGGGGGTCGTGAGCAGGTTCGGCAGTCCGCGGCGCGCGGCTTCCTCAACCCAGTCGCGGGAGTAGTTGTTGCCGTCGAACAGCACGCGCCGGTGCTCACGGATGGTGCGGCGGATGAGGGCGTCGAGCGTCGCACGGAAGTCGTCTGCATGCTCGAGCACATCGGCAAACTGCGACAGCTCCTCGGCGATGATTGTGTTGAGCACGATGTTCGGCTCGGCGATCGAGAAAGATGACCCCGGTGAACGGAATTCGAACTTGTTGCCGGTGAAGGCGAACGGCGAGGTACGGTTGCGGTCGGTGGTGTCCCTCGGGAAGCGCGGCAGCACCGTCACACCGATCTCCATCTGACGCAGGCCGCCCTCGTGGTATTCCATACCGGCCTCGAGCGTATTGAGGATCTCTGTGAGCTGATCGCCCAGGAACATCGACATGATTGCGGGCGGCGCCTCATGCGCCCCCAGACGGTGATCATTCCCGGCACTGGCGACCGATACGCGCAAAAGTTCCGGGTACTCATCGACCGCCTTGATCACCGCGACGAGGAACAACAGGAACTGCGCGTTCTCGCTGGGTGTATCGCCCGGCTCGAGCAGGTTGACGCCGGTGTCGGTCTGCAGTGACCAATTGTTGTGTTTTCCGGAGCCGTTGATACCTGCGAAGGGCTTTTCGTGTAACAGACAGACCATCCCGTGCCGTTCGGCGATGGTGCGCATCAGCTCCATTGTGAGCTGGTTATGGTCGGTTGCAAGGTTGACGGAGGTGTAGATGGGTGCCAGCTCATGCTGTGCGGGTGCGGCCTCATTGTGCTTGGTCTTCGCCAGCACTCCGAGCTTCCACAGCTCGCGGTCGAGCTCTTTCATATACTCCGCTACACGCGGTGCGATTGCGCCGTAGTAGTGATCGTCCATTTCCTGACCTTTCGACGGTTTCGCGCCGAACAGCGTTCTCCCGCAGTCGCGCAGATCGGGGCGCAGCTTCCACACCTCGCGGTCGACGAGAAAATACTCCTGCTCCGGCCCGACCGTCGCGTAGACACGGCGGACATCCTCGTTGCCGAACAGCTTCAGTACACGCAGCGCCTGACGCTCGATGGCTTCCATCGAACGCAGAAGCGGGGTTTTTTTGTCCAGCGCCTGTCCGCCGTAAGAACAGAACGCCGTCGGGATGTAGAGGGTCTCGTCCTTGATGAAGGCGTAGGACGTCGGATCCCAGGCGGTATAGCCGCGCGCCTCGAACGTCGCGCGCAGACCGCCGGAGGGGAAGCTCGATGCGTCGGACTCCCCGCGGATCAGCTCACGGCCGGAGAACTCCATAATCACATGGCCGTGACCGTCGGGAGAGATGAAGCTGTCGTGCTTCTCCGCCGTGACGCCGGTCATCGGCTGGAACCAGTGGGTGAAATGCGTCGCGCCTTTCTCGACGGCCCAGTCCTTCATTGCGCCTGCGATCACCGACGCGATGCCAGGGTCGAGCTGACGGCCGCTCTCAATTGTGCGCCGCAGATTCTTATATATGTCCTTCGGCAGACGCGCGCGCATCACGTCGTCGCCGAAGACCATCGATGCGAAAATTCCAGGTACGTCCTTCATGACGGCACCCCCATCCTATTACTCATCGGACAAGATCCTTTCCGATGATGTAAAATACAACTTATATTATCTCACAAAGCCGGTCTGTTTGTCAAGCACAAGTTACACAAAAGCGCGACTTATTCCATGAAACGGCTTGTATGTAGACAAATACGCAAGAAATGAGAAAGAAGAGAGACGACGGTTTATATTATTAATTTCATACTGTCTGCACACCGTGCTTGACAGAAAAGAATAATTCTGCTATAATACCGGATGGCACAAAGAAAAGAGTTCGTCGCGGAAAAAGCAGGGGCGCCGCAAATAACGGGATACGCGCAGCGTTCCACGCGAGTGTACAAAGCGTCCGCTTTTCTCCGAAAACGGACTTTTTTTATATGTATTTATATACTTGAAGGCATTGTCCAGATCCCGGCGTGATCGACAAGAACGAACCGAACCGATAACACGGAGGAAACTCCGCTGATCCTGATGAAATGAGGCAAATCATGGATAAGACCGCATACCTCGTACTCGCCGACGGCACGATTTACAAAGGCAAACGCTTCGGCGCGGATGGCTGCGCGACTGCCGAGGTTGTTTTCACCACTGCCACAACCGGCTACCTCGAAACGCTCACCGACCGTTCCTACCACGGCCAAATGATTGTGCAGGCGTTCCCGCTCATCGGCAACTACGGTGTGATTCCCGAGGACCTCGAGAGCGATCACATCGAGTGCGCGGCGTATATCGTCCGCGAGTGGAGCCGCCACCCGTCGAACTTCCGCTCCCGGGGCGACATCGATGCGTTCCTCAGAAAGGCCGGTATCCCCGGTCTCTGCGGCATCGATACCCGCGCGCTCGTCCGACGTCTGCGCGAGTCCGGCGTAATGAACGGCATCCTCTGCGATGACCCGGCGGACGTCGATTTCGCCGCGCTGCGGGGATATAAGATCGAAAACGCCGTCTCGCGTATGTCCTGCAAGGAGGCTTACGTCGAGAAGCTCGAGGGCGCGAAGTACCATGTCGCATTGATGGACTACGGCATCAAGGAGAACATCCTGCGGATGCTCAAAAAGTGCGGCTGCGAGGTCACGGTGCTTCCCTACAACACGGAGATTGGGGAAATTATCGCACTGCATCCGGACGGCATGATGCTTTCCAACGGCCCGGGCGACCCGACCGAGAATCCGGAGATCATCGCCGTGCTCAGAGAGCTTCTCAATACCGGCATCCCGACCTTTGGCATCTGCCTGGGGCATCAGCTTCTGGCGCTCGCGGCGGGCTTCAAGACCGTAAAGCTCAAGTACGGTCACCGCGGTGCGAATCAGCCCGTGCGCGATACCGCCTCCGGCCGCGTCTACATCACCAGCCAGAACCACGGTTACGCGGTGCTCTCTGAGACGATCGATCCGGAGATCGCGTCGGTCGCGTTTGAAAACAACAACGACCGCACCAACGAGGGCATTGCTTACGTCAAAACCCCGGCGTTCACCGTACAGTTCCACCCGGAGGCCAGCGCCGGCCCGCAGGATACTGCGTTTTTGTTCGAGCGCTTCCTTCGCATGATGGACGCGCGGAAGGAGGGCTGACATATGCCGCTGGATAAAAGCATTAAAAAGGTACTCGTCATCGGCTCAGGCCCGATTGTCATCGGTCAGGCGGCGGAGTTCGACTATGCCGGTACGCAGGCCCTGCGCGCGCTGAAAGAGGACAGCATCGAAACTGTCCTGGTCAACAGCAATCCCGCTACCATTATGACTGACCGCGCGATGGCCGACCACATCTACCTCGAGCCGCTTACCCTACCGACCCTCGAGCGCATCATTGATAAAGAGAAGCCCGACTCGATTCTCTCGACGCTCGGCGGACAGAACGGTCTGACGCTCGGGATGCAGCTTGCGAAATCCGGCTTCCTCGCGTCGCGTGGAGTCAGGCTCCTGGGCGCGAATCCCGAGACCATCGATCGCGCCGAGGATCGCCTGATGTTCAAGCAGACGATGGAGTCCATCGGTCAGCCGTGTGTCCCGTCGGACGTTGTTGAAGATGTCGAGAGTGCCGTGAAATTCGCAAACACCATCGGCTACCCGCTGATCATCCGTCCGGCGTTCACGCTCGGCGGAACCGGCGGCGGCATCGTCAATAACGAGGAGGGGCTGCGCGAGATCGCCCACGGCGGTCTGGAGGCCTCCCCCATCCATCAGATTCTCGTCGAAAAGTGCATCTCCGGCTGGAAGGAGATCGAGTTCGAGGCGATGCGCGATGCCAAGGGCAACGCGATCACGATCTGCTCGATGGAGAACATCGACCCGGTCGGCATCCATACGGGCGACTCGATCGTCGTGGCGCCGGCTCTGACGCTCGCTGACCGTGAGTACCAGATGCTGCGCTCGGCAGCGCTGAGCATCGTCCACGCACTCGGTGTTGAGGGCGGCTGCAATGTGCAGTTCGCGCTCTATCCGGATTCCTTCGAGTATGCGGTCATCGAGGTCAACCCGCGTGTGAGCCGTTCATCGGCGCTGGCGTCGAAGGCCACCGGCTACCCGATTGCGAAGGTTGCGACGAAGGTTGCCATCGGTTACACGCTCGACGAGATCCCCAACGCCGTTACGAAGAAGACCTACGCGGCATTTGAACCGGCGCTCGACTATGTGGCACTGAAGATGCCGAAGTGGCCGTTCGACAAATTCGTCTACGCAAAGCGTGAGCTGGGTACGCAAATGAAGGCGACCGGCGAGGTGATGAGCATCGCGCCGAGCTTCGAGATGGCGCTTTTGAAGGCCGTCCGCGGCGCTGAGATCGGGCTGGACACGCTCAACATGCCGAGTATGGCGAAGAAGACCGACACGGAGCTGGAGCAGATCATCCGCCATGCGACCGACGAGCGTCTGTTTGCGGTGTACGAGGCGATGAAGCGCGGCGTCAGCATCGAGACGATCTATAATTGGTCAAAGATCGACCGCTGGTTCCTGCATAAGTTTATGGCGCTTCTCGATTTCGAGCGCACGATTAAGGGCAATCTGACCGAGGAGCTGTATCACGAGGGTAAGCGTCTGGGCTACCCGGATGCGGCGCTGAAGCGGATATCGGGCTGCGAGCTTCCCTGCGCGATGCAGAAGCCGATGTTCAAGATGGTCGACACCTGTGCCGGGGAGTTCTACGCGGAGACGCCGTACTTCTACTCGACCTTCGATACACCGGAACAGGGCGGCGTGGACGAAGCGCACGAGCTTGCGACCGCGCATAAGCGGCGAAAGGTGCTGGTCTTCGGCTCCGGCCCGATCCGCATAGGACAGGGCATCGAGTTCGACTATGCGTCGGTCTACTGCGTGTGGGTACTCAAGGAGCGCGGCTACGAGGTTGTCATCATCAACAACAATCCCGAAACTGTCTCGACCGACTTCGACACCGCCGACCGGCTGTACTTTGAGCCGCTCTGCCCCGAGGATGTTATGCATATCATCCGTCATGAGAACCCGATGGGCGTGGTGGTTGCGTTCGGCGGACAGACGGCGATCAAGCTGACCAAGACCCTTGCGGAGAACAACATCCCGATCATCGGCAGCTCCGCCGACACCATCGACATGGCGGAGGATCGCGAGCGCTTTGATGAGCTGCTTACGAGTCTTGACATCAAGCGCCCGCGCGGTCATACGGTCATGACGGCGGATGAAGCACTGCGTGCCGCAAACGACCTCGGCTACCCGGTGCTCATGCGTCCGTCGTACGTGCTGGGCGGGCAGAACATGATCATCGCCTACTCTGACGATGACATCCGCGAGTATATGGAGATCATCCTGCGTCAGAAGCAGGACAACCCGGTGCTCATCGACAAGTACCTGTCGGGTCTGGAGATCGAGGTCGACGCGATCTGCGACGGCGAGGATCTGCTGATGCCGGGCATCATGCAGCACATCGAGCGCACAGGTGTCCATTCGGGCGACAGCATCGCGGTCTACCCTGGTCCCGACCTCGACGACGAGCTGCGTGCGAAGGTTGAGGACATCACGCGCAAGCTGTGTAAAGGATTGCACGCAATCGGCTTGGTCAACTGCCAGTACATTGTTGTCGGACGCGAACTCTACGTCATCGAAGTCAACCCACGTGCGTCGCGTACGGTGCCGTATCTGTCGAAGGTGACGGGCGTGCCGATGTGCGAGTTGGCGGTGCGGTGCAGCTTGGGCGAGCATCTGCGCGACCTGGGCTACGGTACGGGGCTGTATAAAATGTCACCGTACGTGACGGTGAAGGTGCCGGTCTTCTCGTTCGAGAAGCTGACGGACGTCGATACGCAGCTCGGGCCGGAGATGAAGTCGACCGGCGAAGTGCTGGGCATCGGCAAAAATCTGCGTGAAGCGCTGTTCAAGGGGCTGATTGCGGCGGGCTACACGATGCGCAAGACCGGCGGTGTGTTCATCTCGGTGCGCGGGACGGACAAGCCGGAAATCGCGGACATCGCAAAGAAATACGCGCAGTGCGGGTTCACGCTCTACGCCACCTCGGGTACGGCGGCGGTCTTACGCCACGCGCATCTGAAGGTCAACGAGATTGCAGACTTCCATGTTGACGGTCACGAGGCGATCCGGCTGCTCGAGAGCGGAAAGATCAACTACGTGGTTTCAACATCGGTTCGCGGGCGCAATCCGTCAAGAGAGAGTGTGAAGCTGCGCCGTCGTGCGATCAGCCTGCGCATCCCGTGCCTGACCGCGCTCGATACCGCGAAGGCGGTTGCCGAGACGCTGCTGTCCCACTACTCTGAGCTGAACACCGAGCTTGTGGACCTCAATGCGATGCGTCAGACGCGTACGAGCATCAAGTTCACAAAGATGCAGACCTGCGGCAACGACTACATCTACATCAGCGCGTTTGACCAGGACATCCCGTCTCCGGAGTCGCTGACGGTGCTGCTGTCAGACCGCCACTTTGCAATCGGCGGCGACGGCGTTGTCGTGATGGACCGCTCGTCCGTCGCGGACGCGAAGATGCGCATGTACAACAAGGACGGCTCCGAGGGCCGCATGAGCGGCAACGCGATCCGCTGCGTGGCAAAGTATCTCTACGACAACGGCATTGTCCGCAAGCGGGAGATGACGATTGAGACGCTGTCGGGTGTAAAGACACTCTCATTCGTGACGCACGACGACCGGGTATGCCGTGTGACGGCGGACATGGGCAAGGCCGTACTCGACGCCGCGGAGGTGCCGGTGAAGCTCGACGGCGAGCGTGTGATCAACCGCAAGGTTTCCGTTGCGGACGGCGAGTACGCGATTACCTGCGTGTCGATGGGCAACCCGCACTGCGTGGTGTTTGTGGATGAAACGGACGACATAGACGTACCCGGAATCGGACCGAAGTTCGAGTACGACCCGCTGTTCCCCGAGCGCGTGAATACGGAGTTTGTACAGGTGATCGACGAGCGCACGTTAAAGATGCGCGTCTGGGAGCGCGGCAACGGCGAGACACTGGCGTGCGGCACCGGCGCGTGTGCGGCGGTGGTCGCGGCAGTCGAGAACGGCTACTGCACCAAGGGCGTCGACATCCGTGTCATCCTCCTCGGCGGTGACCTCATCGTCCGCTATACCGACGACACCGTACTGATGACCGGCGAGACCATCAAGGTCTACGACGGCGTTGTGGAGATCTAAACGAATGCAGAGGAACCCTGCGGGGTTCCTCGTGAAGAGTAAAGAACGGGGTGCATGCTGCAACTGATAGCGTGCACCCCGTTCTTCTTCACTTTTTATTCGTTTATCAGCCGTTTGACATCCTCGTTGTGTCCCATAATCAGGAGCGTTTCGTCGGGCTGAAAGACATGGGAGGCGGAGGGAAGCGGGTACAGTTCGCCGTGCTGTTTGGTAGCGAGAATGTTGATGTTGTACTTGATGCGGACGTTCTTCTGCAGGATGGTTTTGCCGACCCACGTCGGCGGGACATTGATCTCGTAGATGGAGTAGTCATCGGTGAGCTGGATGAAGTCGAAAACATTGTCAGAGCCGTACTTTATCGCGAGCCGTTTCGCCATATCACGCTCGGTACAGACGACACGATCGGCGCCGATGCGCAGCAGGAACTTTTCGTGGACGTCGGTCTTTGCGCGCGCGAGGACGAACGGCGCGCCGTGATCCTTCAAGAGCGCCGTCGTCTGGAGGGAGCTTTCGAAATCGTCGCCGATTGCCACGACGCACAGGTCGAAGCTCGCGACACCCAGGGAGGCAATAAACTGCTCGTTGGTCGCGTCGCCGATCTGCGCATTGGTCAGGTAGGGCATCGCACGATTGATGGTCTCTTCGTTTTCGTCGACGGCCATGACATCGTTGCCCTGTTCAAAAAGCTGGCGTGCGAAGTGCTGACCGAAGCGGCCAAGTCCTATGATCAATATGTTTTTCATATCTGTCCGTTTCCTTTCATAATCATCCGATGATGACGGGAGCCTCGGGGAACTTCGACGCCGGAGGCTCATATGCCTCCGAGAAGGCATAGAGAATGGTGAGACTGCCGACGCGTCCGAAGAACATCAGCAGGATAATGAGAAGCTTGGAGGCGGTGCTCAGAGAGCCGGTGATGCCGAGGGTCAGCCCGACGGTGCTGCACGCGGACGCTACCTCAAACATCGCCTTACGCATCGGGAGACCGTCGAACGCGCACAGCAGCATCGTCGACAGCAGGAACACGACGATCACCGACGCGACGACACAGACCGCGTTACGCACCGTCTGGTCGGGCACACGCCGTCCGAAGACTTCAACCGCACGGCGTCTGCGCATGACGGAGAAGACAATCAGGATGAACAGCGCAGCGGTTGTGGTCTTCATCCCGCCCGCAGTCGAGCCGGGCGATCCGCCGATGAGCATCAGTACGGTCATCAGCAGAACGCTCTGATCGGTCATCGCAGCCAGCTTTACGGTATTCACACCCGCGGTGCGTGTGGTGATCGACTGGAAGAACGCTGCCTGCAGCTTGCCCCAGAAGTTAAACCCCGCGAACGCTTTGCCATGATACTCGAAAATCAAAATCATCAGCGCAGGGAGAACGATCAACACGGCGGTGGTGAATAAGACGAGTTTGGTATGGAGCTTATACCGTTTGAAATGCGCGCGGTTGTCGCGCAGATCGACCCATACAAAGTACCCGAGACCGCCTAATTCGATCAGCCCCATTGTAACGACGTTGACAACAAAGTCATTTTGCCACGACATAAGCGATGAGCACGGCGCGTACTCGCCCATCAGATCAAAGCCCGCGTTGCAAAAAAAGGATATTGCGTGGAAGACGCTGTACCAGATTCCGCGGCCCCATCCGAAGCGCGGGACGAAGCGGGTGGCGTACAGCAGCGCCGCGATGCCCTGCACACTGAAGGAGCCGAAGATGATGAAACGGGTCATGCGTACGATGCCGCCTAGCTGCGGAGCGTTGATGCTCTCCTGCATGGTCATTCGCTCGCGCAGCCCGATGCGCTTTCGGGTGAAGGTCGCAGCGAGGACAGCGAAGGTCAAAAAACCCAGGCCGCCGATTTCGATGAGCAGGAGGATGACGATCTGCCCGAAGGTGGACCAGAAACGCCAGGTGTCGTGGACAATCAGACCGGTGACGCAGGTAGCGGAAGTGGCGGTAAACAGTGCCTCCAGAATCGTCGGCGAGACGCCGCTGCGGGTTGAGTACGGCGTCATCAAGAGAACCGTCCCGATAACGATGATGAGCGAGTAGCCCGCGAGAATCAACCGCATCGGAGACAGCGGCGCGGGCTTATAGGTGTTATTTCTGTCCATGGACGCCTCATAAATAAGTTTAATATTATGAATTACGGAGAACAACCAGTCAGCGTAAACCGTTCCCCCGACTGTTTTATTATACCACGGGCCGCGTGAAAATGAAAGCCTAAGTTTTGCGTTATTTGAAAAAAACAGCAAAGGTACTTGCCGAAAACCGCAGGATGGTGTATACTGAGACAGACGGCCATGTGAAATTCGCTGCCGATCTCATTTGCGCGAGGTATATTTTGAGAACATCACCGCTTGAAAAGCTCCGCTTTCTGGCCGACCGAGACTTTTGGCGTTCCGTCCTGCCGTTGGCGCTGCCCATCACGCTGCAGAACCTCCTCACCGCGTCGTTCCATCTGGTCGACACACTGATGGTCGGACAGCTCGGTGATGCGACTATTGCTGCGGTTGGCGTGGCGGGGCAGATTTCCATGTTCATCAACATCATCTTTTTCGGCATCACCGCCGGCGGCTCCGTCTTCATCGCGCAATACCACGGCGCGCGCGACCGCGACGGAATCTCCCGCGTCTATGGGCTGATGATGACCTTCACCATCCCGGCAGCATTGATCTTTGCGCTGATCGGCAGATGCTTCTCCGTACAGCTGCTGAGTATCTTCACCAACGAACCGGAGCTGATTGAGCTGGGCGCAAAGTATCTGCGCGTCGCATGCCTGTCGTACATCGGCATCGGACTGAACCAGGCATTCTGCATTGTGCTGCGCAGTACCGAGGAAGTCAGGCTTCCGATGCTCACAAGCGCGACGGGTGTGCTGCTCAACGCGGCTGCGAACTACGCGCTGATTTTCGGCAAGTGGGGTTTCCCGTCGATGGGCGTTGAGGGTGCCGCGCTTGCAACGGTGATTTCGGCGTCATGCGGGCCGGTACTGCTTCTGGCGATCTCGTTGAAACGCCGCAACGCCTTGCGAGCGCCGATTCGGAAGATGCTGTCGTATAACCTCGCATTTGTGCGGGCGTTCTGGAAGCGGTCGCTGCCGATCCTGTTCAACGAGACGATCTGGTCGGTGGGCGTCATGGGCTACAACATGGTCTTCGGACGTATGGGCGCGGACAACTACGCGGCATTGACGATCTTCCGTACCATCGAGAACCTCGGCTTCGTGATGTTCATCGGTATCTGCAATGCCTGCGCGGTGCTTGTCGGTAAGCGCATCGGCGAGGGCAACGAAGAAGCCGCAAAGGTTTGCGCCGGACGCTTCCTGATTCTGGTGCCGCTCGTGGGTGCGGCGGTGGGGGTTCTTCTGCTGCTCCTCACCCACCCCATCCTGAACCTGTTCAACATCACGCCGGATGTCCGTCGGACCGCGCACAGTCTGCTGATCATCTACGCGGTAGAGATCGGCGTGCGCAACATCCCGTACGTCGCGATCTGCGGCATCTTTCGCGCGGGCGGTGATACGAAGACGGGGCTGAAGTACGATGCGATCTGTCTGTATGGCATCGCGCTGCCGCTGGTGATTGTGTCGGCATTCTGGCTGAAGCTGCCGTTCCTTGCAGTCTATGTGCTGATGCTTCTCGGCGAGGATTTGCTCAAGTCATATCTGTGTATCCGTCACTACCGGGGAATGAGTTGGATTCGGCCGGTGGTCGATGTACAAAAAACCGCATAGAAAGGAAGGTTTACTATGGTTTTGATGCTCAACGGAAGCCCGCACGAGCATGGCTGCACCTACACGGCGCTTGCGGAGATCGCGGGCGTGCTCGATCGGGAAGGAATCAAATCGGAAATCATCTGGATAGGACATGACGCGCGTCAGAGCTGCCAGGCGTGCGGCGCGTGCGCGCGCCATGCGGGACGCTGCGCGCTTGTGGACGACGGGTTAAACGCATTCCTGGAGAAAGCACGCGAGGCGGAAGGGTTTATCTTTGGCTCACCCGTCCACTACGCAGGTCCCAGCGGTGCAATCACATCATTCCTCGGACGGGCGTTCTACTGCAGCTCACAGGCATTCGCGAACAAGCCCGGCGCGGTGGTGGCGTCGTGCAGACGTGCCGGTTCAACTGCGACGTTCCAGCAGCTCAATATGTACCTGAACCGCATGATTGTCGTACCGACGCAGTATTGGTGCGTTGTCCACGGCAATACGCCTGACGAAGTTCGCCGGGACGCGGAAGGGATGCAGACGATGCGGACGCTCGGGCAGAACATGGCGTGGCTCATCCGGACGCTGCGGTGCGCCCATGAACACGGTATCAAGCCGCCCGTGTATGAGCCGCGTGTGGCAACAAATTTTATCCGGTAAAAGGAACGATATACGCTTGAAAACGGCATGGTTCCTGTGCGGCGGTTGGCTTGGGCATTCGGCAGGCCTGTGCGCGCATACCTGTCGCATACAAAGCAGTGGCAGGAGATGCCGCTGACGCACCGGTACCGCGAGAACTCGCGCGGACCGGCGCTTGCGGATATGGGAACAGTTGGGAGCAATAGAATATCAGCGGGAGTGCATTTAATCGATGCGCTCCCGTTTTTTGCTTGCAGCGCTTTTTGATGTCTTTCATGCAAATGCGTTATGCTTTTTGAAAACGGTCAATTTCATAAAAATTTTACAAAGCAGGAACGCTCACGGAACGCTGCGGTTTATTTGCCGGAACATCAGACTGGTATAATAAATAACGACGGGCAGCAGAAAACTGCCTGAGAAATTTAGGGAGGCATTTCATTATGTACTTTAACGCAATCGCAAAAATCGTCTCTGAACGCACAGGCTGTGATGTTTCCGTTGTAAAGCCGGAAAGCAAGTTCTCCGAACTTGGCATTGACTCTCTTGACACGGTAGAGCTTCTTATGAACTTGGAGGACGAAATCGGCATTGAGATTGAATTGGATCAGAAGGTAGAAACCATCGACGACCTGGATAAGTTCATCCAGAGCAAGCAGGGTAAATGCCTATGATTAAGTCAGCAATTTGTGAAATGCTGGGTATCAAGTACCCGGTATTTCAGGGTGGTATGGCTTGGATCGCTGACGGTAAACTGGCCGCTGCCGTTTCCAACGGCGGCGGTCTTGGCATTATTGCGGCAGGAAATGCTCCCGGCGATTATGTCAGACAGCAGATTCGAGCTGCCAAGAGCATCACCGACAAACCCATTGGCGTAAATATTATGCTGCTGAGTCCGTTTGCGGACGAAGTTGCAAAGATTGTTATAGAAGAAAAAGTTGAAGTTGTAACCACCGGAGCAGGCAACCCATCCAAATATATTAAGGAATGGCTTGCCGCAGGGATTAAGGTAATCCCTGTTGTCGCCTCGGTTGCTATGGCAAAACTGATGACTCGTCTCGGAGCCTCTGCACTTATTGCGGAGGGCGGAGAAAGCGGCGGTCATGTAGGAGAACTGACCACAATGGTTCTTGTTCCGCAGGTTTGCGATGCGACTGCTCTGCCTGTTGTTGCTGCAGGCGGTATCGCAGACGGCAGAGGTGTTGCAGCAGCTTTTATGCTTGGGGCTCAGGGTGTGCAGATGGGAACCCGTTTTCTCAGTGCTTATGAGTGTACCATTCATCCTGTATATAAAGAAAAAATACTGAACGCGACCGACCTTTGTACGATGGTGACGGGAAAACGCTTAGGACATCCGGTTCGGAGCTTAAGAACACAGTTTGCAAGAGAGTATTCCAAGGCTGAATATAGTGGAATGCCCGACGAAGAATTGGAGGCATTGGCAACCGGAGCATTGAGGCTTGCCGTGCAGGAAGGCGACAGCGAGAAAGGCTGCTTCCTGTCCGGGCAGATTGCAGCAATGGTTAAGAAAGAACAACCTGCGGCAGAAATCGTTAAGGAAGTTATGGAGGAAGCTGAGCCTATCCTCCTGAGGGCACCGCAATGGGTAAATTAGCATTTGTGTTTTCAGGTCAGGGCGATCAGTATCCCGGTATGGGAAAAGACCTGTATGAAAAATACCCGGCTGCCCAAAGGATTTTTGAACTGTGCGACAAAATCCGTCCCGGAACATCCTCTCAATGCTTTAACGGCACGGAGGATGCATTAAAGGAAACAAAGAATACGCAGCCCTGTCTTTTCGCAATGGAGCTGGCTGCGGCAAATGTGTTGATGGATAAAGGTGTTGTTCCGGATGCGGTTGCAGGGTTTTCTCTCGGTGAGGTCGCTGCAGCAACGGTCAGCGGAGCGTTTGACAATGAGACAGGTTTCCGTCTCGTCTGCAAACGCGGAGAACTGATGCAGCGGGAGGCCGAAAAATTCAATACCTCTATGGCTGCTGTTGTAAAACTTACGTCTGAGCAAGTGCAGGAGGTATGCGATAAATACTCCGACGTTTATCCCGTGAATTTCAACTGTCCCGGGCAGATTACGGTATCCGGTCTTTCCTCTCAAATGGCAGATTTTTTTGCCGACGTTAAGACAGCAGGCGGCAGAGCGATTCCGCTGAAAGTAAAAGGAGCGTTCCATTCCCCGTTTATGAACGATGCGGCAAAGGCTTTTGCCGAAGAATTGGCAGGCGTTGAAGTAAAAGAAAGGTCAATCACACTTTACTCCAATATGACGGCCGAACCATATGGCGATGATGTTGTGAGTTTGCTTTCCACTCAGATTTGCAGTCCCGTGCAATGGGAGAAAATCGTCCGCAATATGATTGCAGACGGCGCGGACACTTTTATTGAGATCGGTCCGGGCAAAACGCTTACCAATATGATCAAGAAGATCAGCGCAGACGTAAGGGCTGTAAACGTTATCGAATATCTTGCGGAGGTGGAGACATGCTGAAAGGAAAAACAGCGGTTGTGACCGGCGGCTCTCGCGGCATCGGTGAAGCAATCGCTTATAAGCTGGCTTCTCTGGGTGCCAATATAGCCGTGATTTATGCGGGAAATACAACTGCCGCAGAGAGTGTCTGTGAAAAATGCAAGCAGCAGCACGGCGTGGAAGCAAGGGCTTATCAATGTAATGTTGCAGATTTTTCAGCGGTCAAGGAAACCGTTGCAAAGATAAAAGCAGACTTCGGCACAGCACAGATTCTTGTCAATAACGCAGGCATTACCCGTGACGGCTTGCTTGCCATGATGAAAGAAGAAGACTTTGATGCCGTTCTGGACACCAACCTGAAAGGTGCCTTCAATATGATCCGCCATATGGCAGGCATGTTTATCCGAGGACGTGAGGGCTGTATTATCAATATTACCTCTGTTGCGGGCATGATGGGCAATGCAGGACAGTGCAATTATTCCGCATCAAAAGCAGGTCTTATCGGACTTACAAAGTCTGTAGCGAAGGAACTTGCACCGAAAGGCATCCGCTGCAATGCGGTTGCTCCCGGCTTTATTGCAACGGATATGACAGGAAATCAGGCAGACAATCCGCTTTTGAACATGATTCCGCTCGGTAAGATGGGTGAAACAGAAGATGTGGCGGATGCAGTTGCATATCTTACGACTGCAAAATATGTGACCGGCGAAGTGCTCCGTGTTGACGGCGGTATCGCTATATAAGGAGAAAAAACATGAGTGAACATAGACGAGTTGTTGTGACCGGTATCGGCGCTGTTACCCCCTTGGGAAACAATGTTGCCGATACTTGGGAAGGTTTGAAAAACGGCAAGAACGGCATTACACCTATCACACTTTTTGATACGGAAAAATTCAAAGCAAAATTGGGTGCCGAGGTCAAGGGATTCGACCCGAAGGAATACTTAGTGGTGAATGACGTGCTCCGCACCGACCGCTATGCTCAGTTTGCCGTTGCCGCCGCACAACAGGCAGCAGATGAAAGCGGTGTAGAAGGTACGGTTGAACCCGAACGCTTCGCCGTTATATTCGGCACGGGCATCGGTGGTATCGGCACCTTTGAAACTGAACATACAAAGCTGATGGAGAAAGGTCCCCGCCGTGTTTCTTCTCTGTTCGTACCTATGATGATCGGCAATATGGCTGCCGGTATGATTGCCATTCGCCACGATTGCCGAGGTTCTGCTATGCCTACTGTTACTGCCTGCGCTTCCGGCTCTAATGCCATCGGTGAAGCGATGCGCCTTATTCGTCACGGTTATGCCGATGCTGTGATTACCGGTGGTGCCGAAGCAGCGATTGTTCCGTCTGCCATTGCAGGATTTGTCAATATGCAGGCCCTTTCCACTTCCGAAAATCCCGACGAAGCATCCCTGCCTTTTGATAAACGCAGAGGCGGCTTTGTAATCGGCGAAGGTGCTGTTGCGCTTGTTCTTGAAGAATACGAGCACGCAAAAGCTCGTGGAGCAAAAATATACGGTGAGGTATGCGGCTACAGTTCCACCTGCGATGCATACCATATCACCGCGCCCCATCCCGATGCCCGCGGAGGTGCTCAGGCAATGATAGACGCTATGAAAGAGGCTGACTATACCGAGAATGATAGCGTATATGTGAATGCACACGGCACAGGGACTCCGATGAATGACGTGATCGAAGCGGCTGCCATCAAGAAGGCGCTCGGAGAGGATAATGCGAAGAAGGCATATGTGAGCTCAACAAAGTCCATGACCGGGCATATGCTTGGCGCGGCAGGTGCCATTGAAGCGTTGGCTTGCCTTTTTGCACTGAATGAGGGGGTTATTCCCCCGACAATCAATTTGAAAGAGCAAGATGAAAACATTGATCTGAACTGTGTTCCGAATACTGCTGTGAAAGCAGATATTACGCTGGCACTATCCAACTCTCTTGGATTTGGCGGCCACAACGCTTGTCTTGCTTTCAGAAAGGTGTAATCCGATGAAAGAAACAGATATTCGCAAATATGCCGAACTGATGAAGGAACTTGGACTCACCGGGCTTGAGATTACAGAAGAAAACAGTAAAATTCGTTTGGAACGTTCCGTGTCGGTGCCGGCAAAAGAAACCGTATACTCTGTTCCCGAATCTGTCGGTGATACGCAGACTGCATCTGAGCCGAAAGATTATATCAGCGTGAAATCTCCGCTTGTCGGCGTGTTTTATGCTGCCCCTGCTGAAAACGCAGACCCATATGTATCCATTGGAGACAGAGTTGCAAAAGGACAGACGCTATGCATCGTGGAGGCAATGAAGCTGATGAATGAAATCACCGCCGAAGTTGATGGCGTAATTTCGGAAATCTGCGTTACAAACGGTCAGATTGTAGAATACGGTACCGAATTATTCCATATTAAGAGGTAAGGATATGAACAGAGAAGAAATAATGAACATATTGCCTCACAGAGATCATATGCTTTTGCTTGATGATGTAGAAAATAAGGAAGGTACGGCTATCGGACACTATACCGTTCGTGGTGATGAGTTTTTCTTAAACGGCCATTTTCCCGAGAATCCCATTGTACCGGGCGTTATTCTCTGCGAGATACTGGCACAATCCGCTTGCGTACTGATGAAGGATGCCATGAGTGAAGGGCAATTGCCCGTTTATACAGGACTTAATAACGTAAAGTTCCGTTCCCCTGTCAAACCGGGTGACACGGTTGAAACACAGTGCCATATCAAACGTGCAAAGCATCCTTTTTATTTTGCCGAAGGTACTGTTACGGTAGACGGGCGGCTTTGTGTATCTGCTGAATTTTCCTTTGCAATAACAGGAGCGTAGACGATGTTTTCTAAAATACTGATCGCCAACCGTGGCGAGATCGCTGTCCGCATCATACGGGCTTGCAAGGAAATGGGCGTGGCTACGGTTGCTGTATATTCCGAGGCGGATAAAAACGCTCTTCACGTGGCTCTTGCCGATCAAAGCTATTGCATCGGAGGTCCCGAAGCCTCGGAAAGTTATCTGAATGAAAATCAAATTATCAGTACCGCTATTTTGGCGGGGGCGCAGGCGATACATCCCGGTTACGGATTTCTTTCCGAAAATGCACATTTTGCCCGTGCTTGCAGAAAAAACGGGTTGGTATTCATCGGACCTGATCCCGAAAGTATGGAACGCCTCAGTGATAAAGCAATTCTGAAAGAGCTGATTCGAGGTACCGGTCTTTCAGTCATCCCCGGAACCAAGGCGGTAGCAAGTGCAGAAGAAGCCAGACGTGCCGCAGAGATAATCGGATATCCCGTAATGCTTAAGCCCTGCGCAGGAGGCGGCGGACGCGGAATACGTCTGATTCGCTCCGAAGATGAAGTGAACGATGCCTATTACCAGGCAATCAGTGAAGCTGTCAGCTCTTTCGGTGATGGCAGCGTATATCTTGAAAAATATATTTTCCCTGCAAGGCACGTGGAGCTGCAGATTCTTGCCGACGAGCACGGAAATGCGGTGTGTCTCGGTGACCGTGACTGCTCTCTCCAGAGAAGAAACCAAAAGCTGTTGGAAGAAACGCCGTCTCCTGCGGTGGATGACGAACAGCGAGCTCAGATTATGGAGCTTGCGGTAGAGGCGGTGAAGCAGATCCGTTACGTGGGTGCGGGTACGCTTGAATTTCTGCTTGACCGTGAAGGCAACTTCTGGTTTATGGAAATGAACATCCGTTTGCAGGTGGAGCATTGCGTAACGGAAATGCTGACGGGCATTGACCTTGTGAAATGGCAGATTCGTGTAGCGGCGGGAATCCCCCTTGATTTTTCGCAAAAGGATATAAAGATCAAGGGCTCTGCCATTGAATGCCGCATCAATGCGGGGAGCTGTGGAACTCTGAAAATGCTTCATGTTCCGGGCGGCCCCTCCGTGAGATTTGATACTTACCTGGTCGTTGGTACGGTCGTGTCTCCGTATTATGATTCACTGCTCGGTAAGCTGATCGTGTATGCCAAGACAAGAGAAGAAACCCTTCGAAAGATGAGGGCATCTCTTTGCGAATTGGTTATCGACGGGATACCTACGAATATTGAAGAACAACTGAGAATTGTTGAAGATGAACGCTTCACATCCGGAAACTATGATTTAACTTTTATGGGAAACAGGTGATGAAATGGCATTATTGAATTTTTTGAAACCCAAGAATCAGTTGGAAGAAGGCGGGCGTACTTCTGCACCCGTACAGCGTGATGCCGGTGAACCTGAGAAAAAATGCCCGAATTGCCGCAAGGACATTCCGTTAAGCCGTCTTTGGGCGAACGATCTTGTTTGCCCCTGCGGTTATCATTTCCGCATGAAAGCACGCCAGCGCATTCAAATGATTGCGGATAAAGGGAGCTTTCACGAGTTGTATTCCAACATGAAAGCGAACAATCCGTTGAACTTTCCCGGCTATAACGACAAGATTGAAACCGTTCGCGTAGCAAGCAGTGAAACAGAGGCTGTCGTGTGCGGCACGGCTGCGATTGGCAAGCAAAAATGCTGTCTGTTTGTGATGGAGTCCTACTTTATGATGGGCAGTATGGGCAGTGCCGTCGGCGAGAAGATCACCTCTCTTTTTGAATATGCCGTACAGTATCGGCTGCCGGTTATCGGCTTTACTGTATCCGGCGGTGCTCGTATGCAGGAGGGTTTGTTGTCTTTGATGCAGATGGCAAAAACAAGTGCAGCGGTAAAACGGCATAGTGATGCGGGATTGTTGTATATTGCGGTTCTGACCGATCCGACAACCGGAGGTGTGACGGCGAGCTTTGCTATGGAGGCGGATATTATTCTTGCGGAACCCGGCGCAACTGTTGGTTTCGCAGGTGCAAGAGTGATTGAGCAGACGACAAAGAAAGCTCTGCCCGAAGGATTCCAAAAGTCGGAATTTGTACTGGAACACGGATTTATTGACAGCATTGTCCCGCGTTCCAATCAGAAGAAATATTTGAGCGAGCTGTTAAAAATGCATCATAGCGGGAGGGCGATGATATGAGTGAAACTGCTTACGAACGTGTGAAGCTTGCCCGTGACAGCAAAAGACCGACCGGGCTTGATTATATTAAAAACATCTTCAAAGGCTTCATCGAATTCCACGGTGATCGCCGTTATGCAGACGATCCTGCGATCGTAGGTGGTATTGCAAAGCTGAACAACGATCCTGTGACTGTAATCGCTATTGAGAAAGGTCATACTGCAAAAGAGCGTAATTATCGCAATTTCGGTATGCCTCAGCCGGAAGGATACCGTAAATCATTACGTCTGATGAAACAGGCAGAGAAATTCGGCAGACCGATCATTTGCTTTGTTGATACATCCGGTGCATACTGCGGAATAGGCGCTGAAGAACGAGGACAAGGACAGGCGATTGCAGAAAACCTGCTTGAAATGTCCACTCTTTGTGTTCCCATCATCTCCATTCTGATTGGTGAGGGTGGCAGCGGCGGCGCTCTTGCGCTTGCGGTTGCAGACAGAGTCTGGATGCTGCAAAACGCCGTGTATTCCGTTATATCCCCCGAAGGCTGTGCAAGCATTCTTTGGAAAGATGCTGCCAAGGCGGAAACTGCTGCGGCAAGCTTGAAATTAACGGCTGAGGATGCCAAGAGTCTTGGTGTCATCGAGCGTATCCTTTCCGAGAACGACATCGGCAAAAAAGAATTTTATGACCGCATTCGCATCCTTTTAACGGAAGAACTCAAAGAGCTGTCCAGTGACGTAGATTTGACACAGAACCGTTATGATAGATTCCGTAATCTGGGTGTCAGCGCAGTCGTCAAGGAGTAATTATGAGCGTATACAAACAGTATTGCAATGAGATTGTCGATGAAAGCGGCAGGCTGAAAAAAATAACACTCAAATACCCCAAAAACTTTAACTTCGGTTATGATGTTGTTGATAAAATTGCAGATGAAACACCGGAGAAACGTGCGCTTGTTTGGTGCAATGTTGAAGGTGAAGAGCATACTTTTTCATTTGCGGATATAAAAAAGTATAGCAATCAAATGGCGAATGTGTTTCGCAGTGCAGGAATCGGTCACGGCGACCGTGTGATGCTGATTCTGAAACGTCACTACGAATATTGGTTTGCGGCGGTTGCTTTGCATAAGCTGGGAGCTGTGATGATACCGGCAACGCATATGCTGACGGTCAGCGATTTTGTGTATCGCATCAAATCTTCCCAAGTAAAGGCAGTTGTGTGCACGACACATAACGAAGTGCCCGAAAAAATCATTGCTGCTCTGAATGAGGCTGAAATGACAGCGAAGCTCTGGTGTGTCGGGCAGGATGCACCGGGCTTTGAAAATTTGACAACTGCAATGAAATTTGCCTGTGATGAATTTGAGCGTGTGCAGACGTTGGCGACTGATCCGATGGTGCTGTATTTTACCTCCGGTACTACCGGTGATCCCAAAGGCGTGATTCACGAACACAGCTACCCGCTTGCGCATATCGTCACGGCAAAGTATTGGCACCAGGCAGAAGATAACGGATTGCACTTTACTGTCGCAGAAACAGGATGGGCAAAAGCTTCATGGGGAAAGATTTACGGACAGTGGCTGATCGGCAGTGCTGTTATGGTATATGACTTCGACAATTTTGAGCCGAAGCAATTAACCGCTGTTATTAACCGCTATGGAGTAACTTCTTTCTGCGCTCCGCCTACGGTTTATCGTTATCTTGTGCGTAAAGGTATTCCCGATATGCCGACGCTCAAACACGCGACAACCGCAGGAGAAATGTTAGCGCCCGAAGTATTTCGCAAGTTTGCGGAACGCACCGGACTTCAGCTTTGCGAGGGGTACGGTCAAACCGAGACAACACTTCTGACGGCAAATTTCAAAGGATACAATGCCGTGGAAGGGTCTATGGGAACGCCGTCACCTTTTTACAACATCGAGATTCGAGGAATGAACGGTCAGCCTGTTGAAGTCGGTGAGATAGGCGAAGTTGTTATTGTGCCCGAAGAAGCAGGCAAACAAGTTGGCGTGTTTACGGCATATCTTGACAATGAAGAACAGAATCGCTATGTTTGGCGTGACGGCGTGTACCATACGGGCGATGCGGCATATATGGATGAAAACGGCCGCTATTGGTTCCACGGACGGTTTGATGATATCATCAAAACAGGTGGTTTTCGTGTGGGACCATATGAAGTGGAAAATGTGCTGATGGAGCATCCTTCTGTTGTGGAATGCAGCGTGATCGGCGTACCGGATGCTCTCCGAGGCCAGGCCATCAAGGCTGTGATTGTTCTTGGCGTGGGGTATATTCCTTCGTTGGAGCTTGAATTGGAGATCAAGAGTTTCTGCAATCAAAAGCTTGCGGAGTACAAATGGATTCGATTGATTGAATTTGTAACCGAAATGCCGAAAACAATCAGCGGTAAAATTCAAAAGACAGTGCTTCGCAGTAAGAAATAGGTAATCTTTGCGAATAACAATAGATGCTGGTTGCTGTGATCAAAATATATTTGCAATTTAACGGAAAATCAAAAATATCGTCACAATTTTATGCTATAATATAATGCAGATTTTTATACAGTCCCATTGGCAGAGGCAGAAACTTTGCAAAAGGAGTTGCTATGATCAACACACCGGACAATATGGAGGCAATACTGAATCATCAGATCTGCGGCTTTCATCAGTATGTATTGACCCCCCCTATTCACCTGAACTATGTGAGCCACAATTTTTGCGAATTGGTCGGTATTCCGAAAGAAGATTTATTGGATGATAAAAAAGATCTTTACGAGCAACTGGTATACCCGGCAGATCGTAAAAAGTATTCCGATTTCATAGATAAAATCTCGTCGAAAGAACAGACCCTTACCGGAGAATATCGCCTTGTAAAAAAGGATGGTACAATTCTCTACGTAAGGGATACTGTCACGCCCAGAAGAATGGATAATGGAATCCTTATCGGATGTTCTGTTTTGACGGATATAACCGACATGAAAAATGGAAATGATGATCTGCGATTTTTAAATGAGACCATTCCTTACGGATTTTTAAGATACACTTGCGAAAAGCAGCCGCATATTACATATATCAATCAAAAAATGATTGAACTTCTGCGCTTCCCCAAAGTGAAAGACGGCGAAATAGATTATCTGGAAATGTATAAGAGCAATATTTTCCTGATGATCCCCATGGAGGAACGCCGCAGATTTTCAAAATATCTAAACCGTGTTTACTCTGCCGATGCTCCCATTGCCGGAGACATGACATTGCTTCGATGTGACGGAACACGTGCGCATATTTTTGGATGGGTTAAAAAGTGCATCAACGAACAAGGGAAAACCGAATTCCAAAGTGTTTGTATGGATATAACGGAGAGCTATCAGGAAAGAAAGACGAACGAAAACAAACGCTATCTCCAGGCCCTTACGGATGTTTACGACAAAATATTCGAGTTTAATCTGGATACGAATACTGTAAAGTGTTTACATTGTGATGAAGCGTCCTATTTTAAGCGCTTTGAGGGTATAGCAATGCAGATCGAGGATGCAGTGAACAGGTGGTTGATTGACTCTGTGTCCCCGGAACATCAAGACGGTATTCGTCGGTTTTTTATAGATTTCCGTCAAAAGCGGCTGCACGAAACGGATGGGAAACCTCCTCAAATTTTCTATAAAGCTCGTTCTACCGATCATAGTATCAAACAATACACGGGCGTATTTATCAAGATTGATGAATCTGTGAGTTTTTATTGTTGTCGAGAAATAAAAGACACAGCGAATTCCGTGGCATTGAAGGCTGAAAACGACCAGTTGAAAGGGAAAATGCGTGACCTGGTTATGCAGTTTTCTGATGGCATTGCAGCCTTTGAAGTTTCGCCGGAAGGCATGGTAAAGCCGCTCTATGCAACCGAAAATGTATGTGAGTTCTTTGGCTATACCGAAGAAGAATGGCTCCCGTTGACAGAGCGATTCACTCCCTTAGAAAACTTCGTAGCGTACAGTGAAGTAGCTTATGAGAGTTTTACGGAACTTCTGAGAACGGGAGAAGCAGAGTTTGCTTATTTTGACTATCAATCCGATACAGAGCGTAAAATCAAAGCAATCTGTTCCGAAAAAGAGCCGAACACCAATGCGCCGCGCTATGTTATGCTTTATGCTGTAGAAGGCAATACAGAGACTGATAGGCAGACCTTGCCGGAGAACCGCACCGTATCCATCCGTACTTTCGGATATTTCGATGTATTTATCGGGGATAATCCGATTGCATTCCGCAACAAAAAGTCCAAGGAGCTTTTTGCCTTGTTGGTTGATCGTAAAGGCGGTTATGTTACTTCGGAAGAAGCTATCGGCTTCTTATGGGAGGATGAGCCGGCCAACACATTGACGCTGTCAAGGTATCGCAAAGTTGCCCTCCGCCTAAAAAGCACATTAGAGGAGTACGGAATTTCCGATGTTGTTGAAGCTGTGGACGGAAAGCGCCGTATTGTCCTGGACAAGGTCGAGTGCGATCTGTATCAATATCTTTCCGGCAAAGAGGAATATGCGCAGCTTTTCAAAGGGAGTTACCTGACGAATTACAGTTGGGGGGAAACAACTCTGGGAGAGTTGATGAATCATCAGAAATGAGCCTTTTTATGAGCAAGTACATACATAAGGTCAACTATTATGAGACCGATAAAATGGGGATAACGCATCACTCGAACTATATTCGTTTTATGGAAGAAGCCAAGATGGATTTTCTTTTCAAGATCGGTTATCCTATGACGGCATTGGAACACGCAGGAATCACCTCTCCGGTCGTTTCGGTGAACTGCGAATATAAGCATACAACCACTTATGGCGACGAAATTGAGATTGAGGTATGCGTAACCGGGTATACGGGAGTCAGATTGGCGCTTTCATATACAATGAAAGATACGGCAAATGATGTTTTGGTGGCAAATGCAGCATCTGTCAATTGCTTTATTAATTCAGAGGGAAAGCCAATTTCGTTAAAAAGATATTTTCCTGAGCTTGACGCAATCTTGAGAGCAACCAATTAACCGCTTAAAGCATACGAAGAAGTGCGAAACTGCCCTATGAGACAGTTCAATCGAAAGGAATCCACATAATGAGCATTACCACGATTTTGTTTGATTTGGACGGTACGCTCCTGCCGATGGATCTGGATGTTTTTACCGACGCTTATTTAAAAGACTTGGCGATGACTGCAGCACCTGCCGGATATGAACCGAAAGCTTTTTATAAAGCTGTCATCACCGGAACATATGCCATGGTCAAAAATGATGGCAGTAAAACAAATGAGGAAGTGTTTTGGGATGCCGTTGCCGACATTTTTGGCGACAAGATAAAACACGATATACATATTTTTGATGAATACTATCGGACAGGTTTTCAAAAAATTCGATCTGTTTGCGGCTATACCCCAAAAGCTAAAGAATTGATCAATAGAATCAAGGCGAAAGGATACCGTGTTGTACTGGCAACCAATCCGCTGTTTCCGGCAGCTGCAACCGAAAGCCGGATTCGATGGGCCGGACTTGAACCAAGTGACTTTGAAATATACACTACGTATGAGTACGCTCACTATTGCAAACCAAATCCCCAATATTATCAGGAGATTCTCAATAAGCTGCAGCTTACACCAGAAGAATGTTTAATGGTTGGAAACGATGTGAGTGATGATATGGCTGCCAAACAGCTTGGAATGAAAGTATTTCTGCTTACGGACTGCTTAATCAACAAGTACGGTGCTGATATATCCGTTTATCCCCACGGCAGCTATGATGAACTGAACACATTTATTGATGGTTTAGGCAATGATATAAAATAAAAAATGAAAGTGAATCCAATATTCACTTTCATTTTTTATTTTTGCAGAATAACCCCTGGACCAATCTCATCTCAAAAGGCCAGAGGGAATTGTCCTGCGTCAAACCCTCTACAAAGCCAAGACACAGCAGTTCCGTTCGGGGCTGTCAAACTGCTCCGAACGGAACAGAAAATCGGCATAGCCGGATTTCTCCAAACGATGCCGATATCATTTCAAGGTATATAATTTCTTAGTGAGCCGTCCTTTAGCCGCCGGTTTCTTATATTCCGCCTTGAATGCGCCGTGCGCCGTCAGACCGACATTGGGAGCTTTGCCATCACCCCTCGTATGCGATCAGATACTTCCCGATTTCGACGAGATAGCCCACATACGCGTCACGCGCGGCGCAGGCATCGGACGGAATGCGGCTGACGTCGACCTCATAGTTGAAGTCGCCGGGATATTCGATTTCACGCAGTGCAAGCATCAGCCGTTTCCAGTTGACCGTCGCGGTAAAGGGCGGGCAGTGGTCATCGGACAGGCCGAAGTTGTCGTTGATGTGCAGCATTTTCAGACGCTCACCGAATGCGCGGATGGCGGCGGCGTGGTTCAAACCGCAGGCATTGGCATGACCGGTGTCCAGGCAGATACCGATGGTCTGCGCACCGACTTTCTCCCGCAGCGCATCCACAACGGCATTCAGGTTCTCGGCGGTCGCGCAATAGCGGCGGTACGGCACGAGCACGCGGTCGACCATATTCTCAACGGCAAGCCCTACGCCGCATTCCTTCGCGAGATGGGCAAACGGCGTCAGGTGATTGATCGAGCGCTCGAACGCGGCGTCGGCGTCATAGTCGGGGATTGCCATGTCGTAGGGATGGATAGCCGTCCACTCAACACCGAGGATCGCGCATGCCTCGATGGCACGGTTGACGCGGCGGGTAAAATATGCCCACCCGTCGGTATCATCGGGCCTGGGATAACTAAACGGGACGTGGGCATAACGGAAGCGCGCGCCGAGCGACTCCGCGACGGCTTTAGCCTCCTGTACGGGTGTCTTCCAGTCCTCACCGTCCGCGAGAAACGGGACGGAGTGGAACGGGAAGTCGAGTACGGTGAACCCCATGCGCACACAGTCGCGGATGGCGTCGGGGATGGAATGGAAAGAACCGTCGGAGAAGCGGTAGTAGGGGGAAATGGTGGTGGAAAGCTGCATAAGAACCTCCGTAAAGCGGGGACACCACAGGTGTCCCCTTTATTTAAAAGAATTACAGGATAAAACGTACGGCGCGCTGGATTTCGTAAAAGCTGGAGGATGTATAAACGATGGTTTTCGCGCCGTCCATAGATGCGCCGGGGTAGTAGCTCTTGGCGTGCGCGGCGGAGTGGTCACGGTAACGCACGGTGAGCGTGAAGGTTTTCGGGAGCGCTATGTGACAGAGGGAACTATCGCCGGAGAGCGCGATCTGCACGCTTTCACGGATGCGCTGTACGGCAAGCCGCGGATGGATGGACATCGTCCCGGCGCCGCGTCCGACGTTTGTGACAACCGTTGTGATGCCCGGGATGAGTGTCTCAGCCTCCCGACAGATGCCCTCGTCGCCCGATATGAACACGACCGGGACGTTCAGTGTCGCTGCCATGTAGGCATTGTAGCGGAACTCGCTCAACAGCTCGCCGTTCAGGAGGATATACTCATAGGTCTTACTCGAGAAGGTGTGGGCGAGCGGGTTGGCGTCGGTACCGGCAGCGCTGTGATAACCGGTCATCATACATGCGTCGAATGGCTGGCACTGTATCCCGCTGAGCATTGTGTAGAGGTCGCCGGTATGTCCCCGAATGAGCTGCACCGATAGGGGCAGTGCGGACGGGTCGAGGTTGCGAGCGTTCCAGTGGGCGTCGCGTACGACCACATCCGCTGCACCTGCCGTGACAGCTCCCTCGCATGCTGCCGCGACCTCTCGCGTCATCTGCTCCCGGAAGTAGGCGTAGTCGGGGTGTCCGGGGTTTGCCTCATCCCAGACCGTAATACCGGCGGTGCCTTCAATGTCGGCACTGACAAAGACCCTCATCACAGAAGCCCCTCCGTGCGCATCCAGTTGACCGCGCGCAGCAAAGTTTCCTCCGGCGTGTATTTCGGCTCATATCCGAGCAGTGTCCGCGCCTTCGAGATGTCCGGGTTCATGTGTGCGTAGAAGTGCCACCAATACCCTACTCCGGGGCTGATCTCGTTCTTATAGGTGCTCCACGGTATGTATTCGATCGGAATTTCGGAGCCGTAGATATGACCCATCGTGCGGACGAACTGCGTAGAGGTGAGGGCATAGGCGGAACCGCCGTTGAATATTTGCCCGGCAGCGGCGGTACGATTGTTGAGCGCAAGGGCAAAGATCACCGCAAGGTCATAGGCGTCGCACGGCCCGATGAGCGCTTCGGGACCTTCCGGGAGATAGACCTTCTCTCCGCGCATGTTGGCACGGTGCACCTCGATGTCACGGCCGCCGAGGGTGTCGAGCGGAATCTTACCCGGGCCGCAGATGTTCGGCGGGAAGACGGATGTGAACGCGGCCTTATGCCGATGGGAATCCGCCAGCATGTCGATGATCTGCTGATAGCGCTTTTCGTAGCCCTCAAAGACGCAGGGGTTCTGAGTCAGCTCGGGCGTCGGCGCGACGTTCGGGTAGCCGAGCATCCACAGCGAGCCGCATGCGATGATGTGGGAGGCGGTATCACGAAAGACCTGCCAGACATTCCACGCGGTGCCGGGGAAGTCGACCACGGCGTCGAAACTTTCCTGCGCGACAGACGCAAGGCTGTGCAGATCGCCGGAGTTGCAGGTGACGAAGCGCGCGCGGTGCAGCGGAGAGCCTTCCGGAACATTTTTCTTGCCGCGCGAACCGATGACGACCTCGTGACCCTGGGACAGCAGGATCGGTACCAGATGCGACCCAACGTGGCCTGTGCCGCCGATAACAAGTATTTTCATGACGTGTTTCTCCTTTATCTGTATGGTGTTATTTGTTGTCAATGACATCGCGCAGAATGTCGGGGCGGTTGGAAATGATGCCGTGCGCATCGACCGCAAGGTACTGCCGCATCATCTCAGCGTCGTCGACCGTCCAGACATTGACGCCGACGCCTGCCGCCTGTACCGCCGCGACATCCTCCGGGGTCATGCCGTTGTAACTCGGATGCAGGTAGTCGGCATGGCAGAGCTTCGCGTAACCGACAAACCCGAGCTTTGCAAACTCCTCGCTGTACGTTGTACCGAACAGCAGCCCGGTCTTGATTTCCGGTGCGGCAGATTTGCAGTAGACCATTGAATAGTGGTTGAACGAAGAGAAGATGATCTTCTCCTCGAGCTGATATGCGCGGATCAGCTCAATGCACTTATCTTCGATCGCCTTGAAGTTGCCTACGTTGCTCTTGATTTCGATATTTGTGACTACGTCGGTGTTGCGGATGTAGTTGAAGTATTCCTCAAGCGTGGCAATCGGGGTAAAGCCGCACTCCGGATGACTGCCGCAGAAGTTGATCCTCTTCAGTTCCGCGAGCGGATAGTCGCGGACATGCCCTTCGGCACACGCCATCCGCGCGAGTGAACTGTCATGCGAGATGACGACCGCGCCGTCGAGTGACAGCCGGACGTCCATCTCGATGCCGTCGCAGCCCGCCTCAACCGCTTTTCGAAATGCCAGCATCGTGTTCTCGGGATACTGTGCCGAGAAGCCCCGGTGCGCGAAATTCATTGTCATAGGTCATGCTCTCCTCATGTTAAAAGATACAGCCGTCGAGGTTGTAGAAGTCGGTCGTGAAGCCTGTGACACCCATACCGGTCAGCTCGACAATCCGCTGGAAGTCGTTGATGATCCACACCTCGAGCGCGATGTCGTTTTTCTGCGCGAGAGCGATCAGCTCCGGCGTCAGTGCTTTATAGTTAACGTCGAGGTAGACGTCACGGCCGAGGGATTTGAGCCAGTCACAGTCCTCCTGTGTAAAGTCCTTGTTGGCGCCGCAGTAGCCGTAGCGGAAGCGGTCGCCTGCCATTTGAGACAGCTCAGTTAAAACCGTACGGGAGAAGCCCTTCGCGGTGCAGTGACCGAACAGCCCTTTTTGCCGCACAAGGTCATAGAGCGTCTCAAGATAAGCGTGCTTATCGCCGGTGAAGTTCGACGACAGCCGCAGCACCGGCCGCAGTCCGCTGTGTGCCATGAATCCCAGCACCTCATCGAGCGTCGGGATCGGCTCACCTGAGTAGAGCGGGTGGAACTTCCCGCCGAAGTCGAACTGCCGCAGCTCGTCAAGTGTGTAGTCGTAGACCGAGCCGGTGCCGTTGGCGGTATCATCGATGGTGTCGTTGTGCAGCGCGACGAGTTTTCCGTCCTTCGTTCCGTTCATGTTGGTGACGCACTCGCGGTATCCGGCGCGCTTGGCGAGCGTGAAGGCCGCCATTGTGTTGCGCGGCGCGAGACCGATCATCCCCAGGTGCGCGACGAACTTCGTCCCGCCGACGATTGGCAGGATGTCCGGCTGCTCTTTGCACGCGTATGTTTCCAGGTGCCGGAAGGTGAGCGTCGTGCCGCGGGCTCGGATGGTGACGACCGCGCGGGTACAGAACTGCGGGATGACGAAGCGGTAGCGATAGTCGCGCATACCGGTACCGAAAAACTGGTACGACCCGGCGGTTTCATCGGCAAGTGTCGGGAAATCGAGCGGTGTACGTCCGCGGAAGAGCCGGAGACTGACATACGCCTGTCCCCATCCGCCTGACGAGGACATAGCCAGCGCATTGATGATGACGCATTCGCCGTAATGCACCGGCTCCAGCGGCAGCTCGAGCGTTCCGCCGTCCGCGAGTGTGAGGATACCGTCCGCAAAGGTCAGCGCTGTCTCACGGAACGCGGCAATGTCCTCGAACTCATAGGCGCATCTGAGGTATTTCATCATAGATCCCCCCATTCAGATTTGCTCTGCATTCAGTGTACCACAGTTTTCCGGTGTACGCAAGAGGATAGAAGAAAATTATCACAAAAGCGCTTGCAATGATTGCGCGGATTCGGTATAATATAGAAGCAGGGCAAGGATGTCTTCGCCCGGAAACAGGAAAAAGTGTTTTTCAAAAGGAGGAGTCATATGTCCATACCCCGTCCTGAATATCCGCGTCCGCAGTTTGTGCGTGAGGCGTGGAAGAATCTCAATGGCCCGTGGGAGTTCGCGTTCGACTTTGGCGATTCCGGTGAAGCGCGCGGCATGTTCACTGCCGATGCTGCCTATCCGCAGACCATCAACGTCCCGTTCTGCCCGGAGTCAAAGCTCTCAGGGATCGGCTATACCGACTTTATGAGCGCGGTGTGGTATCGCCGGTACATCACGCTGACGGAGAAGCAGTGCCAGAGCCGCATCTTCCTGCGCTTCGGAGCGGTAGACTACAAGGCGAGCGTCTATGTCAACGGGAAGAAGCTCGCTGTGCATAAAGGCGGCTACGCGAGCTTCGGCGTGGAGATTACCGCGGCCGTAGAACCTGGCGAGAATATGATCGTTGTGCAGGCACAGGACAATACGCGCGGCGCCGGTCAACCGGCCGGCAAGCAGTGCCCGGACTATGCGTCACGCGCCTGCCATTACACCCGCACCACCGGCATCTGGCAGACCGTCTGGCTGGAATTCGTACCGAAAGCGTTCATCAAGTCCGTCAACGTCACGACCGACACCGCAAACGGTCTCGTCACCTTCGACGCCCACTTCGACGGCCTGACGCAGCCCGCCGACTTTACAGCCGTGGTATCGTACGACGGCGGGAAGGTCAGTGAGGTGACCGCGCGCGCCGGAATGGCCGGAACGACCGTACAGGTCAAGGTCGATGACGTGAAGCCGTGGATGCCCGGCAGCCCGGCGCTCTACGACGTGATTTATACACTGAAGTGTGCGTGCGGTGCGGAGGATGTTGTCCGTTCGTACTTCGGCTTCCGTACTTCGGAGATCGTGGGGAATCAATTCCTCATCAACGGCAAGAAAATCTTCCAGCGTCTGGTACTTGACCAGGGCTTCTACCCCGACGGCATCTACACTGCGCCGACGGATGAGGCGCTGAAGGGCGACATCGAGTTGAGCATGGCGTGCGGCTTCAACGGCGCGCGGCTGCACCAGAAGGTTTTCGAGGAGCGCTTCCTCTACTGGGCCGATCGTCTGGGCTACATCGTCTGGGGTGAGCATGCGAGCTGGGGCACCGATGTCAGCCGGCTTGTCCACAGAGGCAACGACCCCGGCGGCTGCTCGGACATCCTCGAAATGTTCCTGCCCGAGTGGTTGGAGATTATCGCGCGGGATAGGAACCATCCGGCGATTATCGGCTGGTGCCCGCTCAACGAGACGCATGAACCGCAGGACAACCGCGTACTGTCGACAATCTACGCCGTGACGAAGGCCGTCGACCCGACGCGTCCGTGCATCGACACCTCCGGCTACCGGCATGTTGTCACGGACGTCTACGATGTCCACGACTATGACCAGAACCCCGAGACTTTCCGCGCGCGGTACCTCGACATGAGCGGTCCGGCAGAACAGAAAGACACCAATTACAACCGCCGCAACTTCGGCGCGGCGGAGTATAATGGCCAGCCGTTCTTCGTCAGCGAGTACGGCGGCACCTGGTGGGCACCCGGACGCACCGACGGCTGGGGCTACGGCAACGCGCCGAAAACCGTCGAGGAGTTGGGCGACCGCTATGAGGGCCTGACGACGGCGCTGCTCGATAACCCGAACATCTGCGCATTCTGCTATACGCAGCTCACCGACATTGAGCAGGAGCAGAACGGTATGTACTACTACGACCGCTCCAGGAAGTTTACCGACGCGGTCTATGCGCAGATCAGGCGCGCAAACACAAAGAAAGCTGCGTACGAAGAAGAATAACCATACCTAATGGGGAGACCTTTATGGGTCTCCCCATATTGTGAAAGGAGACATATATGCGACCGATTTTATATCAGCGGATGCCGATCGAGCGGCTGACGTACGAGCCGGGACACTGGTTCTTTGCGTACTACGACGTACAGCCGTTCTCAAAGTCAATGGAGTACCACCTGACGCATCGTGTGGACTTTGAGAACCGCATGACCGTCGCGTCTGACGTGGCGACCGTGGGGTTGATTCGGCTGCGGGACAATCAGTTCGAGCCGGTCGACGAGACGCTCGCGTGGAATTTCCAGCAGGGCGCGATGCTGCAGTGGAACCCGGGCGCGCCTGACGATGAGATTCTGTACAATATGATGCTCGGGCAGGAGTTCAGAACGCGCGTGTACAATGTCCGGACCGGCGAGGTGCGCATGCTCCCCCGCCCCATCGCGACGGTCGACCGGTTGGGACGCTTCGCTCTGTCGATCAACTTCGCGCGCATTTACGGCTTCCGCCACGGTTACGGCTATGCGTCGCTGCCGGATGTTTTTGCCCATGAAACTGCACCGAAGGAAGACGGTGTGTGGTACATGGATATGAAGACCGGCGACACGAAGCTGATTCTCAGCCTGTACGACATGGTGCAGCTCTCCGAGCCTTACTTTATCAACCACGACGAGGAAATAACCTGGAAGTATCTGGTAAACCACATCACGATCAACCCGGACGGCACGCGGTTCGTCGCACTGTTGCGAGGGAAGCCCGACCGTCTGAACGCGCCGTGGCGTACCTACACGATCACCGCGAATGTCGACGGGTCGGAACCGTACCTGCTGCTCGACGACACGGCATCGCACTATAACTGGCGCGACCCGACGCACATCATGTTCTACGCTAAGACCTACCGCGACCATGTCTTCGGATTATACCTGTTCCGTGACCGGACGCATGAGTTTGAGAAGCTCGACCCGAAGGACGAGATGCCGACGGACGGCCACTGCTCGTTCTCGCCGGACGGCAAATGGATTCTCAACGATACCTACCCGCAGAACGGTTACCGGACAATGTTCCTGCATGAAATCGCAACTTCCCGGACGATTCCGCTGTGCGCACTCGCGGCACCGTTCAATCGCCGCATCCCGGCGGTGCTTCCCGACCTCGACCTGCGTACAGACCTGCATCCACGCTGGTCGCCGGACGGTTCGCAGATCAGTTTTGACTCCGTACACGAAGGAAGCCGCCACGTCTACCGTATCCGGATGGAAGATATCGAACTGTGATATGACGATTCAGAATAAATATGGCAGAATGAATGCTTAAAAACTATTGGAAAATAGCGGTGATTGGTTGAAACATGCTGTCCGTCTTAACTCAGGGCATGAACTTAAGAACAGGAGACAGGAAAGAAAGAGAACAAGAAAATGAAAATAAGCAAATGGATTAAGATAACATATTATACAACTCTAATCATTAGTATGTTGGTAGGTCTTTGGCATTTCTTTGTACCATATTTATATAATTGGTATGATTACTTACCCATGCAATATGAGAATTTAATTGTCGGAATAGATTATACAAATTTGTGTTTCTCAGCATTGCTGTTTGGAAGCAGTCTGGTTTTAATCATACTCGCAAAAAGTATATTTCGATTAAATTATGAAACGATAGTATTCTATACGTTTTTAAGCTTAGTATGGGTATTCAGAGCTTGTCTGGCAACTTTTATTGAACCATGGCCATTAGAGCCGATTCCTGCTGCCGCCATTGGTCAATTAATTGGATCTGTTATATTAGCGTTATCAATGCTGATTGTTACAGGATATTTTTGGAATAAAAGAAAACTATATACTCAAATGGAAAATAAGAAAACAGACATTTGAAAAGAGTAAAGGAAAACCGTGGGAATGTTCAACATTCCCACGGTTTTATTCATTCACCGAGATGCAGCGGCTTTTTCAATGCTTTCGCAATGAGGAAGAGCACAACACCGGTGGCAGGTGCCCAGACTGCGCGGATGGGGATTTTCGCCATCAGTACGGCGGTGTAAGCCTGGCCGTACATAAACTTCATCCAGACCGGATTCATCCCGAGATCAACGACGAGCGTCACGACGATGCAGGCGAGCATAGTACGCCACAGCGTCAGCGGCTTACGGTAGAGGAACAGCCCGTAAAGAACCCCGCGCGTACCGGCCGACAGAGTCAGCAGCGGGTAGAACGACAGACCGGAAGAGTTGACAAGCATCCCGGTGATGTCGCCGACGACGCCGACGATGCCGCCCCACACAGGTCCCAACAGCAGCCCGGCCATGCCGTGCGCTACGAACTGCAGCGACAGCCGGTCGAGGTTGCCGGGAATCATGTAGGAAAGGAAGCGCGTGAAGATAACGTCGAGCGCGACCAGCAGCGCCGCCGTGGTCAGCTTCCACACGTCGAAACGGGACTGCGTGTTCAATCCAGATACCCCTTAGCGGCAAGCAGCTCCGCCGCCTCGACACCGCCGCCGGCGGCGCCGCGCAGCGTGTTGTGCGACAGGCATATGAACTTGATGTCGTACTGACTGTCCTCACGCAAACGTCCGATACTGACGGCCATGCCGTTTTCAAGAGAGCGATGCAGCTTTGTCTGCGGATACGTGGGGTCATCGAAGTAATAGAGGAACTTACGCGGCGCGGACGGCAAATTCAGCTTCTGCGGCTCGGCGATGAAGCTTTCCCAGCGCGCGCGGATTTCGTCGAGGGAGGGCTTACGCTCGAAGCTTGCGAAGACCGCCGCCATATGGCCGTCGGTGACCGGTACGCGCAGACACTGGGTGGTGATGGCGGGCGTCACAGCCGGAACAATTACGCCGCCTTCGATCTTGCCCCAAATTTTCATCGGCTCACGCTCGGACTTCTCTTCTTCACCGCCGATGTAAGGGATGACGTTGTCGACCATTTCGGGCCAGGTGGTGAAGTTCTTGCCGGCGCCGGAGATTGCCTGGTAGGTGCAGGCGAGCATCTTCGTGATGCCGAAGTCGTGAAGGGGATGGAGCGCGGGGACGTAGGTCTGGAGGGAACAGTTGGGCTTGACGGCGGTAAAGCCGCGGCGGGTGCCCAAGCGTGCGCGCTGTGTAGGGATGACGTCGCAGTGTTCGGGGTTGATTTCCGGGATGAGCATCGGCACATCGGGCTTGCCGCGCAGCGCGGAGTTGTTGGAGATGAGCGCGACCTCACATTTGGCATAAGCCTCCTCGAGCTCGATGAGGACGGACTTCTCTTTGATATCGACGGCGCAGAAGACGAGGTCCAGCCCATCGGCGACCTTCTTCACTTCGGCGGCGTCGTAGACGGTCATGCTCTTGTACTGTTCGGGCATCGGTTCAGCCATCAGCCAGCGGCTGCCGACGGCTTCCTCGTAGGTCTTTCCGGCGGAGCGGGAGGACGCCGCGAGCTTTACGACATGGAACCACGGGTGGTTGGCAAGCAGCAGAGCAAAGCGCTGACCGACCATACCGGTCGCGCCGATGATGCCGACGTTGTAAGATTTCATATGACGTACAGTCCTTTCGGAAGGGATTGATATAAATTATGGTCAGATCGACGCGACGAGCGCTTTCATATCGTACACCCCAGGCTCCCGGCCGACGAGAAACCGTGCGGCTCTCAGCGCGCCGACGGCGAACGCATCGCGGGACAGTGCCGTATGCTTGAGCGAGATCGTCTCATCGGTGCCGCAGAACAGCACCTCATGCTCGCCGACAATGGTCCCGCCGCGGACGGCGTGGATGCCGATTTCGTGCGCCGGACGCTTTTCACGGCGTTCGTGGCGGTCGTAGACAGGTGTCGATTCATACGGCAGCGCGGTCTTAAGCGTGTCGTACAGCATCAGCGCGGTGCCGGACGGCGCATCGAGCTTCTGGTTGTGATGCGCCTCGACGATCTCGACGTCGCAGTTCCCGCCGTAGACGAGCGCCGCGCGGCGTGCGAGGTCCTGTAAAAGTGCGATGCCCAGCGACATGTTGGCGCTGCGGAAGATCGCGATCGACTTTGCGGTCTCGTTGACCTCCGCGATTTGCGCATCGGACAGTCCGGTCGTTGCGAGCACCAGCGGCGTCTTTGTCTCAAGGCAGTAGGTCAGCAGAGCGCTGCAGCCCGCGGGATTCGAGAAGTCCACGACGACGTCTGCCCGCTCAGGAAACTCGGTGAGCGATGTGTAGACAGGGAAGCCGGCATAGGTCTCGGGTTTCAGGTCGGCACCCGCGACAATGCGGATATCCGGAGACACAGCCGCAAGTTTCGCAATTGCGCGTCCCATACGCCCGCAGCAGCCGGATAAGGCAATTTTGATCATAGGTATGGCTCCTTTCGCGCACAGGTCAGGATGCGGCAGGATGTGGAATCCCACCTGCAACAGACGTATCAGAAACTGCGGCGGGTCAGATGAGGCTATGCTTTGCAAGCGTCGCGCGCAGCTTTGCAAGATTCCCCTCGGACATGTCGTCCAGCGGCAGCCGCAGCGCGCCGACGGGCTTTCCCATCAGACGCATCGCGGTCTTGACGGGGATGGGGTTGGTCTCGATGAACAGGTCGTGCATCAGGTCGTACCAATCGAGCTGCAGAGCCTGCGCAGCCATAATATCGCCCTCGAAGAACTTTGCGCAGATGCCGTGCATGACCTCCGGTATGACATTGGCAGAGGTAGAGATGACGCCGCGTCCGCCGAGTGCGAGGATCGGGAGCGTCTGGTCGTCGTTGCCGGACCAGATGTTCAGCTCGTCGCCGCAGAGTGCGCGGGTGGAGGCGATGAGCGAGAAGTCGCCCGACGCTTCCTTGATGCCGTTGATGTGCGGATGACGCGACAGTGCGAGGTAGGTTTCGGCGGTGACGCCCATACCGGTGCGTGACGGGACGTTGTAGATGATGATCGGGATATCGGTCCGGTCGGCAATGTACGTATAATGGGTGATGAGGCCCTTCTGCGTGGTTTTATTGTAGTAGGGCGTAATCATCAGGGCGGCGTCGGCACCGGTCTCCTGCGCGTGACGGGTCAGCGACAGGCCGTAGGCAGTGTCGTTGGAGCCGGTACCGGCGATGACCGGAGCGCGGCCGGCGACGTGTTTTACGGCGTACTCGATGCAGGCTTTATGTTCGGCGTCATTGAGGGTGGGACTCTCGCCGGTAGTACCGCAGACGACGATGGCGTCGGTACCGCGCGCGAGTTGCTCGTCGATGAGAACTCCCAGCGCGTCGAAGTCCACGCCGCCGGTGATCTGGTCGGAGCCAGCTTCCGGTGCGAGGAACGGTGTGACAATGGCGACGGCGGAACCGGTGAAAATAGGCTTTTTCATAATCTGATCCTCCAATTAAGAAAGACGGCGCGGCTGTGCCGCATACGAACCGGCGTGCGTGAAACGGGCAGCGAATAGAAATCCGGTTATCTCTATTATACTCGCTCACGCTCTTTTTGTCTACATGCCACTTGCCAAATCGAAAGCAAAAAACGGATATTTTGCATACGCGTTTGACAAATCTTACACAAAACATTGCTGTCAGGAACATTCCGCACGTTATTTTTTCTCGCGCTTCTGAAAAAGCGGATACCATTTGACAAACACGCAAAAAAAATGTATAATAACAAAGCTCTCTGTACGGACAGGGCATGAAAGGATTGACATATGCGAAAACTGTTCTGTATTATCCTCGCGGGATTGCTGCTCGGCATCCTGCTCACAACAGCGGACGCCGCGGCGCTCACCAAAAGCGATCCCTTCATACGCGTCGGACTCTACTACGGCAACAACGCGCTTGAGTACGCAAACCTCCAGAACGCCGCCGGCTGCGGCTTCGGCTACGCATACGGTGTACTTGATACGAACGGCAGCTTCGTCTCCTACGGTGTGATCTCCGAGGTTGCGATCACGATGCGCGCGGCATCCCCGACGGCGTACACCATCAGCGCGACCGGCTCAGGCGCGGTGCTCGCGTATGTCGAAACCGGAGACAGTCCGCTGTGCGTCTGGCCGCAGGGGATCGATACGGTCACCTGGTTCAAGAACATCCGTTACCGGGGCGCATTCCTGTATCAGCGCACTGACGGCGGACGGCTCAGCGTCATCAACTACCTTCCGTTGGAGGACTACATCAAGGGCGTGGTGCCGTATGAGATGGGCACCTGGTTTCCGGAGGAAGCATTGAAAGCACAGGCATTGTGTGCACGCTCCTATGCGATGACATCGATCGGGCGGCACGGAAGTCAAGGCTTCGACCTGTGTAACACGACCTGCTGTCAGGTGTACAAAGGCCTGAAGACGCAGTCGGACGCGGTCGACCGCGCGGTTGAGCAGACCGCCGGACAATACATCAGATACAACGGCGAGATCATCCGCGCAGTCTACATGAGCAGCGACGGCGGCGCGACAGAGAACGCCGAGAACGTTTGGAACACCCCGCTCCCCTACCTCCGCGCCGTCCGCGATGACTGGGAGGCGCAGACCGATACCACCTATAAAAGCTGGACGCGCGAGATTACCGCCCGGCAGATCACACAGATCCTGAAAGCGCGCGGCAACGACAACACCGATATCGTGCACGCCTACGCCGAATATACCGCCGCCGGGAATATCAGTCGCCTGACCTTCGTCGATAGCCGCGGCAAGACCTACGACTATGAGAAGGAAGCCGCGCGGCTGGTACTCGCGAGCACCGACTACGGCGTTGATATCAAGAGCATGCGCTTCATCTTTGAGGATGCCGCAAATCCGCGTGTGAAAAGCCCGTCGGAGTTCGCGCGGCCGATGTCCGGGACGCAGGACACACAGTCCTCCGACATCGCAGCAGCGGTAAAGAGTGTCCTCAGCGCATTCGGGCTCCGTCCGCTGAGCGAACAGTACCCCGCAGGCAGCATCCCCATCCTCGGTAAAAGCGGCGTCACCTATCGCACGGATTTCCGGGTGTTCGGTGCACAGAGCGGTTACACGGTGTCAGACACGGGCATCAACGCGGCGGATCTGACAATCCCGGCGTCATCGTCCGGGCGTTACCTCATCGTAGGCGCGGGCTACGGACACAACCTCGGCATGAGCCAGTACGGCGCGAAGGCGATGGCGGAAGCTGGATATACCGCCGAACAGATCGTGAAGTATTATTACACCGGCGTGACCGTTGGATAGCGGAGATATTAAATTGCATGAAAACATCCGATTTTTTCTATGACCTTCCGCAGGAATTGATCGCGCAGACCCCGCTTGAAAAGCGTGACAGCTCGCGCATGATGACGCTCTCGAGGGAGACGGGCACGGTTGGTCACCGACACTTTTTCGAGCTGCCGACGCTGCTTTGTCCGGGAGACTGTCTGGTGCTCAACGACTCGCGGGTGATTCCGGCGCGTCTGATGGGTGCGGACGAGGCGGGGCACCCCATCGAGGTACTGCTGCTGCGCGACGAGGGCGGCGACGTCTGGGACAGCATCACGCGTCCGGGCAAGCGGACACGCGTGGGGACAAAGCTGATCTTCGGAGACGGAACGCTGACGGCGGAGGTCATAAGCGTGGATGAGCTCGGGAACCGGCATGTGCGCTTTTCCTACAACGGCATCTTTCTCGAGGTGCTCGCAAAGCTCGGGCAGATGCCGCTGCCGCCGTACATCACCGAGAAGCTCGACGATCCCGAGCGCTACCAGACGGTCTATGCAACGCATCCGGGTTCTGCCGCCGCACCGACCGCAGGACTGCACTTCACCCCGGAGCTGCTGAAAAAGCTCGAGGAGCAGGGAATCACGATCGCGCGTCTGACCTTACACGTCGGGCTGGGGACGTTCCGTCCGGTGAAGGTCGAGGAGATCACCGACCATCAGATGCACGCGGAGTTCTACGAGGTCACGCAGGCTGCCGCCGACCGCATCAACGCCGCGCGTGCGCATGGCGGGCGGGTCATCAGCGTCGGGACGACGGTCACGCGTACCCTCGAGAGCATCGCGCGTGAGGACGGCACCATCCCAGCCGCCGCCGGTCATACGAGCATCTTTATCTACCCCGGCTACCGCTTCAAGGCGATCGACGCGCTGATTACCAACTTCCACCTGCCCGAGAGCACGCTGATCATGCTCGTCTCGGCGTTCGCCGGATATGAGAAGACGATGGCGGCGTACAAAGAAGCCGTGCGGGAGCGCTACCGCTTCTTTTCGTTCGGCGACTGCATGTTCATCAGCTAGGGGGACGTATGTTTACAGTCATCAAAACGGAAAACCGCGCCCGCCGTGGGCGCTTCACCTGTCCGCACGGCACCGTCGAGACGCCTGTGTTCATGAACGTCGGGACGCAGGGCGCGATCAAGGGCGCACTCGATGCGTTTGATCTGGAGGCAATCGGCTGCCAGATCGAGCTGTCCAATACCTACCACCTGCACGTTCGTCCCGGTGAGGAACTGATCCGGCGGCGCGGAGGTCTGCACCGCTTCATGAACTGGAGGCATCCGATCCTGACAGACAGCGGCGGGTTTCAGATTTTCTCGCTGGCGTCTCTGAGGAAGATTACCGAGGAGGGCGTTGCGTTCCGCTCGCACGTAGACGGCCGGGCGATTTTCATGGGGCCGGAGGAGAGCATGGCGATTCAGTCGGCTCTGGGGTCGGACATCGCGATGGCGTTCGACGAGTGTGTGGCGAACCCGTCGCCGAAGGAGTATGTGCGCGCGTCGGTCGAGCGCACGTCACGGTGGCTCGAGCGCTGCAAGACCGCGAACGCTCAATACAACGCGCGGGAGGATGCGCCGAACCCCGGCCAGGTGCTGTTCGGCATCAATCAGGGCGGGACGTTCGACGACCTGCGCATCGACCATATGAAGCGCATTGCGGAGTTCGATCTGCCGGGCTACGCGATCGGCGGTCTCGCGGTCGGAGAGCCGGCGGAGGTGATGTACCACATCCTCGACGAGGTACTCCCCTATGCGCCGTGCGACCGTCCGCGCTACCTGATGGGCGTCGGGACACCGTCGAACATCCTGGAGGGTGTGGCGCGCGGCATTGACTTTTTTGACTGTGTGATGCCCGCCCGCAACGCCCGACATGGGCACTTGTTTACCCACGAGGGTGTTATAAACCTCAACAACCTCAAGTATGCCGAGGACGACCGCCCGATCGATGAGGGCTGTGACTGTCATACATGCAGGATGCACTCACGGGCATACCTGCGGCATCTGTTCCGCTGCGGCGAGATGCTTGCATGCAGGCTCGCGGTCATACATAATCTCTACTTCTACAACCGTCTGATGCGGGACATCCGCGACGCGTTGGATCAGGGCCGCTTCGAGAGCTTCCGTGCCGCGTGGACGGATGTCCTCTCAAGGCGTATCTAATAACGGAAAGGTGACGAATATGCGTATCTTTACAGACTTTATAGGCGGAAATGTCCACGTCCTCGAACAGACCGGCGACGTCGTCCGCATCGAGCCGGAGCTGAGGGACACGATGGGCGTCTGGTTTTACTGGGCGTTTGCGGTCGAGGGCGCGGCGGGTCGGACGCTGACGTTCGACATGGCGCCGCTCAAATGGGTCGGACCGTGGGGACCCGCGGTCAGCTTTGACCTCGTGCACTGGCGCTGGCTCGGCGGCGGCAATCACAGCCGTTTCACCTACACCTTTCCGTCCGACGAGCCGGTGTACTTTGCGCATGACCTGTTGTATCATCCCGACCGCTTTTTCAGACTCGCGGAGCGGCTGAATCTGCCGGTGCAGACGCTGTGTACAAGCGAGCGCGGGCGGAAGGTGCCATGCGTACGGCTGGGTGAAGGCAGCCCGGCTGTACTGCTGAGCGCGCGGCATCACTGCTGCGAGGCCACGGGCAGCTATGTGCTCGAGGGCGTACTCGAAACGCTCACGAAGACGCCGCTGCCCGGGAGTGTACTGGTCGTACCGTTCGTAGACTACGACGGCGTACTCGACGGCGATCAGGGCAAGAACCGCGCGCCGCATGACCACAACCGCGACTACATTGACGCACCGATCTACGCGAGCATCCGGGAGATCAAAAAGGACGCCGTCGTGCGTGGACTGCAGTACGCGTTCGACTTCCACTCGCCGTGGCACCGGGGCGGGATGAACGACTGTGCGTTTGTCGTACGCTCGAGCGGCGAGATGTTAAAGTGTCAGCAAGCGTTCGGACAGAAGCTCGAACTGCTGCTGACACCGGACGCGCTCCGTTACCGGACGGCTCACGATCTCGACCCGGAGACCGACTGGAACAAGAGCGCGCATATGAAGGGCTGTCTGCGCGGCTTCATGTCCACGCTGCCGGAGATGAAGCTTGCGCTGACGCTGGAGACGACCTACTATGGGGAGCCCGACAACATCGTCACGCAGGAGAATCTGGTTGCCTTCGGACGCTGCGTCGGCCGCGCGATCTATCAGACCGTCACAGAATGCTCTCAATAAAGTCGCGGACGCGGGGATCCGTCGGGCGCTCAAAGATTTCCTCACGCGTGCCGGACGCGATGATTTTGTGATCGGCCATAAAGAGAATCTTATCGGCGGCTTCCCGCGCAAATCCCATCTCATGCGTTACGACCACCATTGTCATCCGGTCATCGGAGAGCTTGCGCATAACCGCCAGCACCTCGGCGGTGAGCTGTGGGTCGAGCGACGACGTCGGCTCATCAAATAACAGAAGCTCCGGATCCATCATCAGCGCGCGGGCGATTGCCACGCGCTGTTTTTGTCCGCCGGATAACGATGTCGGGAACACATCCTCCTTATCCGACAGTCCGACCTTCCTGAGAAGTTCCCGCGCGCGCGTCTCGGCTTCTTTCCGGTTCTGCTTCTTGACAATCACCGGCGCGCAGACGAGATTCTCCAGCACCTTCATGTGCGGGAACAGGTTGAAGCTCTGGAAGACCATGCTCATCTTCGAGACCGCCGCGCGTGCCTGGACGTCGGATACATAGACGCCGTCGGTCATCAGCGGCGCGCCGTCGATCGTGATCGTACCACCCTGTGCGCGCTCGAGGTTGATCAGGCAGCGCAGCATCGTACTCTTCCCCGATCCCGACGGCCCGATCACCGCGACAGTCTGACCTGCCAGCACATCGAAGCTCACACCGTCCAGGACGGTGAGCTTCCCAAAGCTTTTCTTCAGTCCGCGTACGGACAGCATCACTTGTTCGGCCATATGTCTTCCTCCTTACCGCGCGAGGTCGACATAATTCGACCGCTTTTCCAGCCACGCGAAGAATTTGGTCACCACGAAGTTCATCAGCAGATAGAACACCGCCGCGACGATGTAGGCGCTGGCGTCGACCATGCGGTTGACGGACGCCTTGGCGAAGTAGAGGATTTCTGTGACGCCGATGGCGGTGACGAGCGCGGTATCCTTGACGAGCGTGATCACCTCCCCGGCGACGGTCGGAAGCGTAACGCGGATGAGCTGCGGAAGTACGATGTGCACGAAGATCTGGCTCTTGGAGAAACCGAGCACGCGTGCAGCCTCGTATTGTCCCTGCTCGATGGTCAACAGTCCGCTGCGGAAGATTTCGCAGAAGTAGGCTGCGTAGTTGAGCGTGAACGCGACAACGGCGGCGGTCATGCGGTCCATCGTGAGGTAGGAGCCGATGACGGGGATGAAGGTGAGCCCGTAATAGAAGAAGAAGAGCTGCAGGAGCAGAGGCGTACCGCGCATAATCCAGACGTAGCCGGAGGTGATGCCGCGCAGCAGAGGATTGCGGCTGACGCGCAGAAAGGTTAACCCGAACCCCAGTGGGATCGACATCACGAGCGTCAGGAAGAACAGCGTGAGCGTGTATCCGATGCCGTCGAGCAGGACGCGGGCAATATCGACAAATTTTATAATCATGGGATGTACTCCTAATCAGAATCCATAAAGCCGGGAGAAACAGAAAACGAAGGCGGGAGCATGAAGGCCCCCGCCCGCGTGTTACGTAAAGACAGCGTCAGTTGTTCTCCATGATGTAGCGTCCGGCAACCTCGTCGACAACGAGCGCGGCAATACGTCCGGCCTTCAGGTCGAGGAACGCGGTGACGTTGTCGGTGTACTCGGTGATGGACTTGACGGAAGCATGGACGGCGGTGTTCTTCTCGAGCGCTTCGAGAGAGGAGGAGCCCTTCTGCAGTCCGACGACCTTACCCTTCAGATCGGCGAGCTTTGAGCCTTTGAAGGTGTCGCCGACGATGACAACCTGGCGGTTGGCGATGTACGCCTTCGGGATGAACATCGAGCCCAGACGCGCTTCGGTGATGGTCATGCCGTTCCAGATGCAGTCGATCTTGCCGGTGGACAGTTCGAGTTCCTTGGAGTCCCAGTCGATGGGCTGGATGACCAGCTCAACACCCAGACGCTTGCAGACCTCGGTGGCCAGGTCGATGTCGAAGCCGACGACGTTGTTGTCCTTATCGCGGAAACCCATCGGCGGGAAGGAGTCGTCCAGACCGAGGATGAAGGTACCGCGGTCGAGAATCATCTGCAGCGAGCTGTCACCGTCGGGAATAGCGGTGTCTTCAGCGTAGGGGGCGTCATGCATCAGGATGTCCGCGCCGAACCACTTGGTGGAGATGGCGGCGGCGGAGCCGTCGGAGTACATCTCATCGAGGATATCCTGGACAGCCATGCCGAGAGCGATGTCTTCATTGCGGAAGCCGATGCCGTATTCTTCGGCATCGAGAGCCTCCTCCATGACGGTGAAAGTTTTGTTGGCGCGGACTGTGTTGCAGCCGGCCATACAGAGGACGAGCGCAAAAGCAAGGAGCAGCGCAAGAGTTTTTTTCATACGACATACCTGCCTTAAGATTATTACGGTGGCAGTATATCATTTTAGCATGATAAAGCGCAACGAGAGTAAAGCGCCCGTTTTTCAAAATATCTCCTCTGTGCGCCATAATTCATGCGATATCTCACGTTTACGCAGATTATCGACTTTTATCGATTTCTCTTTACTTTTTTCAACGAGTGCGGTATAATGGTATCCATAAAGATTTTTAAAACGGGGAGGCACGGGACTGATGGACGAAAACATGGAACCTCTGGGTCAGGACACGGAAATATCCTATGACAAGCTGTTTCGCAGCTCAATGTTCGGCTTCAATAAGGAAGATGTCCTGTCGTATCTGAAGCGAATCGCGCGGTCCAAGCGCAAGGAGAGCGAGCGCTACGCGTCGCATATCCGAATGCTGGAGACGCAGGTTGAAGAGCTGAAGCGCACGGCATCCGAGCTGTCCGAGTCACAAGCCGGGCAGTCAACCGGACCGTCGGCAGGCGTGCTGGCGTCGGAGAACGAAGCGCTCAGGTCGGAGAATGACGTGCTCAGGCAGCGTGTGGAGATAATCGAGAAGGAGCTGGCGCAAGCGAAGGCGATGTCCGCCGAAGTGACGGAGTCTGCAGAGGCGCCGATGCCTGTCGAGGTGCCCGCTGCGGTGACGGAAGATGATGCCGAGGCGTATGAGACGCGCATCGAGCAGCTGAAGGAGCGGTATCGGAAGATCGAACGGTGTCTGGGGCCGACCGAGCAGAACCGTGCGGATCCGGCGGAGAACACCGCGCTCAGGGAGAAGCTGAACACATGCGAGGCAGAGGACGCGGATGACCGGGTACGGCTGCTGGAGGAAAAAGTGCGGGCATACGAGCTGGAGAAGGCACGTTTTTCGGAGATCGAGGCTGCGGCATACGAAAACGCGCGAATAATCGAGGAGAGCGCGAAGACGAACCGTACGGAGCTGGAAGCGGAGACCGCCGAACGTGCGGAGAAGCTGCACGGTACGCTCAAAGTGCTGTCGGAGAGCCTGGACAAGATGTCCGGCGTGATCTACCGGGAGCTTTCCGAGAGCGGCACACGGTACACGGAACTGCGGCGTGAGATGGACGCGCTGCTTCAAAAAATTGACGGGGTACGGTTTTAGACAATGACGGAATATCAAATCGACACGGCGCGGATGTCCGAATACGCGGGAATTCTGAGAGCCGGTGATCAGGTGCGCCTGTCGGGCGTCGTATACACGGCCAGGGACGCTGCGCATAAGAAGCTGCTGGAGCTGCTTGCACGCGGCGAACCGTTGCCCTTCCCGCTGACCGGCGCGTGCATCTACTACGCCGGTCCGACTCCGGCGCGCGACGGGATGCCGATCGGCTCGTGCGGGCCGACGACGTCGTCAAGGATGGACGTGATGTGCCTGCCGCTTCTGAGAAACGGCCTCGTGTGTATGATCGGCAAGGGCGGACGTTCAGAGGAGGTCGCGCAGGTGATGCGCGAGACGGGGTCGGTGTACCTGGCGGCGACGGGCGGCTGCGGTGCGCTGATTGCCAGCCGCGTGAAGTCGTGCGAGGTGATCGCGTTCCCCGAGCTGGGGTGCGAGTCGATCAAGCGACTGGTTGTCGAGGACTTCCCGGCGGTTGTGGCGATGGACAGCGTGGGCGGCAGTCTCTACGGGGCAGGTGCGTGCGCGTGAGACGGGTCGGATTTATCCGGGAGAAGGACGACATCAAGTTCCTGATCCTCTACTGCATGACGTTTCTGACCGAGCCGGTCACGATGGCGAGCCTGGCGGATATAGCGATGTGCGACGGCGCGTTCGGTTACTTTGAGTTCGCGGACGCCGCAGCAGAGCTGTGCGCATCGGGCCATATCAAAGAGGAAAAGCAGGGAGACACGTTCACCTACACGCTGACGTATAAAGGAAGGGCGACGGCGGAGGTGTTCGAGCGAGAGCTGCCGACGCCGGTGCGCGAGGCTGCGAAAAGGTCGGCGGCGCGGGTGGTACGCGCGCTCCGCCGTGATGCGGCCATCCTTACGGAGCTTGTCACCCGTGAGGACGGGACGCAGGGAGTGAAGCTCGCGTTCATGGACGACCGGGTGCCGGTGTTCGGGTTTGAGCTGATGGTGCTCGACGAGGAGCAGGGACGCCTCTACATGCGTAACTTCCGCGACCATGCCGAGACGATCTACAAGGAGCTGACACGCGTGCTGCTGCAGAACTATGACGAGCCGGACGCGTTTGAGAAAGCCGCGCGGAAGAAGCTGCAGGATACGGAACAGCCGAAGACGGAGGAAGTATGAGACTGTTATTCCACAACACCGCACGGGTTGTCCATACGGAGGAAGGATACCAGGCGCTGCGATTCAGTGACGCGCAGCTGGCACACTACGCTCAAATGAGCGACGGAGCGCGCATCCGCAGTATGTGCACCGCGTCCGTGAAGCTCGACTTCTGCACGACGGCGGACGAGATTACGCTCGACTTCCTCGTGCGCGACTTTTCCCGTCCGTACGTCGGCATCGACGTCTATGAAGACGGACGGCTGACGAGGCATCAGGAATACGCTGACCGCTGTGAGTCCGGGACGCTGCGGTATATATGCATGGGTCGCGGACGCAAGCGGGTGGAGTTGTACCTGTCGTGCCTGAACAACATGATCATCACCGGGTACGATTTCGGCGACGCGGAGCCGGTTGAGCCGTATCCGGGTTCGCTGCTCATCCTGGGTGACTCGATCACGCAGGGGATGACGGTGAAGTGTCCGTCGCTGTGCTGGGCGTCGCTGCTGGGTAGAAAATGGAACATGGAGACCTATAACATGGGCGTGGGCGGCGCAAAATATGACGCGGCGCACCTGGACGGTATGGACCTCTCCCCTACCCGCATCCTTGTTGCCTACGGTATCAACGACCTGTCCGGTGTGACCGGTACCGATGGTATTCTTCAAAACGCGGATGTGTTTTTGAAGAAGCTGCGGGCGATGTACCTGGGTGTCCCGACGACGGTGATGACGCCGATCTGGAACGCGCGGCTTATCAATGACGCGGTGTTCGCAGAGCTGTTCACGGAGTATTGCGGCGCGCTGACGAAGCTCGCCCAGGGATACGGCTGCACGGTCGCGGACGGTCTGACGCTGCTGCCGCACGACAGCCGCCATCTGTTCGACGGGGCGCATCCGAATGAGGAAGGCTCGGCGCTGATGGCACTGGCACTGGCGTGAAAGATGCCGAAAAGACGGGATAAGTATCGACGCTTTTCGTGTGGTATTCCCGCTTGACATCGGGGCGTAAATCGGTTATACTGTATCCATGAATACCGTCAGGGCTATGACGGGGAGGAGTACGGAGAAGTCGGCGGCACAGAGAGACGCGTGAAAGCTGGGAGCGCGTTGCGCCGGAGCTTCGGAAGGTAGCCCCCGAGCCGCAGACTGAACATCCGCATCAGGATCAGTAGGTTTTGCCGGTTGACCCACCGTTATCCGGGTGAGAGCGTGTTGGCGCTCGATGAGAGTGGGACGTGTATGCGTCCAATTCAGGTGGTACCACGGAGGTTTTGTAAGCCTTCGCCCTGTGATGTACAGAGCGAAGGCTTTTTTACGTGCAAAAGGAGGCTGATCACCGTGTTCAGACGGAAAAAAGGTACAAAAGACGTATGACCGGATTCTGCTCGAACCGGTCGTCCGCGCAAGCATCTGCACCGGCGAGCGCGCGGCGGGTTTTCGCAACCGTGAGACCGGACGTTTCGAGGAAGTCATGCTCATCCGCACCGACGCCGACCTCAGTGCGTTTTGCCAGACCTATGGCATCACAAAAGACGACATAAAGACAATCTATTAGTTCTACATGATTTGGAGGACCGTATGAAAAAAGAACTGCCAAAAACCTACGAGCCGCAGGCAACCGAGAAGCGGCTGTATAAATTCTGGGAAGACGGCGGTTTCTTCAACGCCGAGATCGATCCGGAGAAGAAACCGTTCACCATCGTCATTCCGCCGCCCAATGTCACCGGGCAGCTCCACATGGGTCACGCGCTGGACGAGACGATACAGGACATCCTCATCCGCCAGAAGCGTATGCAGGGCTACAGCGCGCTGTGGCTTCCCGGCACCGACCACGCCGGTATTGCCACGCAAATCAGGGTCGAAGCCGAGCTGCGCAAGAACGGTCAGACCCGCTTCGACCTTGGTCGTGAAGCGTTTCTTGAGCGCGTATGGGCATGGAAGGAACGCTACGGCAGCCGCATTATCGAGCAGCTCAAGGCGATCGGCTCGTCGTGCGACTGGCGGCGGGAACGCTTCACGATGGACGAGGGCTGCTCCAAAGCCGTCCGCGAGGTGTTCGTCGATCTCTACAATAAGGACCTGATTTACCGCGGCAACCGCATCATCAACTGGTGCCCCGACTGCACCACCGCCCTTTCCGACGCCGAGGTTGAGTATGAGGAACAGCCCGGCAGCTTCTGGCATATCCGCTATCCCGTCAAGGATTCCGATGAGTACGTCACCATCGCGACGACCCGCCCCGAGACGATGCTCGGCGACAGCGCCGTTGCGGTCAATCCCGACGATAAGCGCTACACCCACCTTGTGGGCAAGACCCTCATCCTGCCGCTCGTCGGACGTGAGATCCCTGTCGTCGCGGATGAATATGTTGACAAGGAGTTTGGTACCGGCTGTGTGAAAATCACACCGTGCCACGACCCGAACGACTTCGAAGTCGGCCGCCGCCACAACCTCGAGGAAATCCTGATGCTCGACGGTGACGCAAAGGTCATCAACAGCGGCAAGTACAACGGCATGGACCGCTATGAAGCCAGGAAAGCTGTCGTTGCCGATCTGGAAGCCGGCGGCTACCTTGTGAAGATCGAGCCGCACGACCACAACGTCGGCACCTGCTACCGCTGCCATACAACCGTCGAGCCGATCGCGAGCAAACAGTGGTTCGTCAAGATGGGCCCGCTGATTCCGCCCGCCATCGACGTTGTCAAGAGCGGCGAGCTGAAGTTCGTCCCCGACCGCTTCTCGAAGAACTATATCAACTGGATGGAAAACCTGCGCGACTGGTGCATCTCCCGTCAGCTCTGGTGGGGTCACCGCATTCCGGCGTTTTACTGCGACGCATGCGGCGAGATGACCGTCTCGAAGGAGGACATCACCGCCTGCCCGAAATGCGGCGGGAAGGTACGGCAGGATGAGGACGTGCTTGATACGTGGTTCTCGTCGGCGCTGTGGCCGTTTTCGACGCTCGGCTGGCCCGAGAAGACCCCCGAGCTTGACTACTTCTACCCCACCTCCGTCCTCGTCACCGGCTACGACATCATCCCCTTCTGGGTTGCCCGCATGATCTTCTCCGCCATGGAGCAGATGAAGGAGCGCCCGTTCGACAGCGTGCTCATTCACGGACTCGTGCGCGACTCGCAGGGACGCAAGATGTCGAAGTCACTGGGCAACGGCATTGACCCTCTCGAGGTCATCGACCAGTACGGTGCGGACGCGCTGCGCTTTACCCTCACCACCGGCAATTCCCCCGGCAACGACATGCGCTTTTACATCGAACGCGTCGAGGCCAACCGCAACTTCTGCAACAAGATATGGAACGCTGCGCGCTTTGTCCTGATGAACCTGACTGTCGACGACGACAAACTGCCCGGGACACTTGCGCTGGAGGATAAGTGGATTCTGTCGAAGTTTAACCGCGTGAACAGGATTGTGACGGACAATCTCGAAAGCTTCGAGCTGGGCGTCGCGGCGCAGAACCTCTACGATTTCATCTGGGACGATTTCTGCGACTGGTATATCGAGCTGACGAAATCGCGGCTGAGAGAGGGCGGCGAGGCGTCGGAGAGCGCGCAGCGTGTGCTGACATACATCCTCTCCCGCACAATGCAGCTTCTGCATCCGTTCATGCCGTATATCACCGAGGAAATCTGGCAGGCGCTGCCGCATGACGAGAGCATCCCGTCGATCATGGTGTCGAAGTGGCCGGAATACGATCCGGCACTTGACTTTACGTCCGACGAGAACGATATGGAGAAGATCATGTCGGTGATCCGCGCGATCCGCAACCGCCGTGCTGAACTGAACGTCGCGCCGTCAAAGCTGGCACACCTGACGATCCAGAGCCATGAGCCGGAATTGTACCGGAAGGGCGAGGCGTACATCCGCAGACTCGCGTACGCGTCCGGGCTGAACATCATTACCGACGCGCCGGCGGACACGGAAGGCTTGGTCGTGATCGTGACGAATGCCGCGACGCTGTACCTGCCGCTCGCGGAGCTGGTCGACCTTGCGGCAGAGAAGGCCCGTCTGCAGAAAGAACTTAAAAAGGCTGAGGGTCAGCTCGCAGCGGTCGAGGGTAAGCTTTCTAACCCAGGTTTTACCGCCAAGGCTCCCGAGAACATCATCGCACAGGAGAAAGAGCGCGCCGAGAAGAACCGCGCGCTGGTCGCAAAGCTCCGCGAGAGCCTTGCAAGATTGGGATAAGACTATGAACTACGAAGAAACCCTTGCGTATATCCACTCGACGCTGAAATTCGGTTCAAAGCCCGGGCTGTCCCGTATCCGGGCTTTGATGGAGGCGTCGGGCGATCCGCAGAAGAAGTGCGCCTTTGTCCACATCACCGGTACCAACGGCAAGGGCAGCACGACGATGTTCACGACCAACATCCTGCGTGAAGCCGGCTACCGTGTAGGTACCTTTATTTCGCCCTACGTCGACGACTTTCGCGAGCGGATGCAGATCGACGGCGAGATGATCCCGAAGGACGCGCTGTGCCGTCAGCTCGAGAAGCTGCTGCCGGTGATCGAGACGATCCGCGAACAGGGTCACTCGCAGCCGACGGAGTTCGAGATCGTGACAGCGCTGGCGCTCAACTGGTTCGCGGACGAGGGCTGCGACATTGTGGCGCTGGAGGTCGGCATGGGCGGCCGCTATGACTGCACCAACGTGATCGATGCGCCCGAGGCTGCCGTGCTCACGCCGATATCGCTGGACCATGTAAAGATTCTGGGCAATACCGTCGCCGAGATCGCGCGCGACAAATGCGGCATCATCAAGCCCGGCTGCGTCTGCGTCACCTGCTTCGCTCAGGCGCCCGATGCGCTTGAAGTGATCCGCGCCGACTGTCAGGAGAAGGGTGTGCCGCTCCATATTCCCGACCGCTCCCGTGTCGACCTGCTGGAGAGTAACCTTACCGGCACGCTCATCGACTACGACGGACTGGTACTGCGCGTCAATATGGCAGGCGAGCATCAGATACAGAACGCGCTGACCGCTGTGACCGTCGCGCAGGTGCTGCGGGAGCGCGGCTACGCGATTACCGACGAGCACATCATCCGCGGCATCGCCGATACGCGTTTCGCCGGACGGCTGGAGATCATCCGCCGCAATCCGCTGTGCCTGCTCGACGGCGGTCACAACGCGGCCTGTGCCGACGTTGTCGCGAAGGCTCTGGATGACTATCTCACCGGACGCCGCATCATCACCGTCATGGGCATGTTTGCCGACAAGGACACGGCGTACTGCGTCCCGAAGATCGCGCGACGCTCTGACGTGTTCATCGCGACACAGTGCGACATGCCCCGCGCGCGCGATGCACACTCCCTCGCGCAGCTTGCCGTCGGGCACTGCAAGGACGTCCATTGGAACGAAAACATCTCCACCGCCTGTAAGATCGCGCTCGAGCTTGCACAGCCCCAGGATGTCATCCTGGTCTGCGGTTCACTGTACATCCTGCATGAGGCGCGTGAGATTCTGGCACTGTAATCAACACGACTTGCAGCGGCTGCTGCAGCAATCAGGGATACATAGACCGCGGGACAATCATAAAGCGCCGTATCTGGACTTCCCGTATCGTAAGGAAATCAACCCCCTCTCTTCTTCAAAAGAGAGGGGGCTGATGCTATTTGTTTCGATTCCGCAGTGAGACAGGCTTCCCCAGGACCTCCGACATGATAACACTCTGCATCAGCGTATCGGACGAGAAGACAAGCTGCGGGGCGCTGACCTTGGGTGCGGCGTCGGGCACTTCAGCGGGTGCTTGCTCCGATGCACGCGGACGGGGACGCATGTCGGGGTTTGCCTCACCCTGCCCGAGTGCACTGCCCTCGACGGCTGTATCCCTCTGCTCGAGATCACGGCCCTGTCCGAAACTCATACCCTCAGGGGATGTCTGTACGGGCTGCGGCTGTACGGGTGATGCGGCAGGCGCGGGTGTCTGCGCAGTCGTGTAGACGCGGAGATTGATTGCGCTGAGCTGTTCGAGAGACTGCGCCGTCGTCGTGCCCGGAACCTGTTGAACAGTTCCGTAGATCGGGTCGATTCTTTTTCCCATGACGCCCTCCTTACTTTTTCGGCGTGCTCTGCGTACCGCTCTTGGAGATTGCCTCGCGCATTGTTGTGTCGGCCCTGACGTTCTGGAGCTGGTAGTAGTCCATCACTCCGAGCTTCCCTTCACGCAGCGCTTCGGCCATTGCGCGCGGAATCTCCGCTTCGGCCTCGACGACCTTCGCGCGCATCTCCTGCACCGCCGCGAGCATCTCCTGCTCATGTGCGACGGCCATTGCGCGGCGCTCTTCGGCCTTTGCCTGGGCGATGCGCTTGTCAGCCTCAGCCTGATCGGTCTGCAGCTGTGCGCCGATGTTGCGGCCGACGTCGACGTCCGCAATATCGATCGAGAGAATTTCGAACGCGGTGCCGGAGTCGAGACCCTTCTGCAGTACGGTTTCGGAGATCAGGTCGGGGTTCTCGATGACCTGCTTGTGCGTCTCGGCGGAACCGATAGTGGTGACAATGCCTTCGCCGACACGGGCGATGATGGTCTGCTCGCCGGCGCCGCCGACCAGGCGGTCGATGTTCGCGCGGACGGTGACTTTGACCTTCGCGCGCACCTCGATGCCGTCCTTTGCGATGGCGGAGATGACGGGCGTCTCGATAACCCTGGGATTGACGCTCATCTGGACAGCTTCGAGGACATTGCGCCCGGCGAGGTCGATGGCGGCAGCACGCTCGAACTCCAGCGGGATATTGGCACGCTGCGCGGCGATGAGCGCGTTGACCACGCGGTCGACGTTGCCTCCGGCGAGGTGGTGGGCCTCGAGCTTGTTGATCGGCATCTCGATGCCGGCCTTGGTTGCTTTAATCAGCGGGTTGACAATCTTGGACGGCACCACACGGCGCAGCCGCATCCCGACGAGCGTCCCAATGCTGACCTTCACGTCCGCGGCTGACGCAGATATCCACAGCGCGACCGGTACGAACGAGAAGAACAGGCTCAATACCACGATGATTGCCGCGAGAAGCAGTAAGTAACCGAAAAATTCCATGTCCATGACCTCCTATAAGAATTTGAATGAAATGCATTCTTTATGCGTGAGACTCCGGCAGCATGCGTGCGACAATGCGGTTTCCCTTGACGTACAGCACTTCGATGACGGTGTCCGGCTCAAAGTATTCACCTGTGTTGGGGATACCGGGTCATCCTTACGTATATCAACCGACGCGTGCCCTATGGAGACTGCGTCTCCTTCCCTATTTTCAACAGCTTTCCTTCGGCCATCTGTGCGATGCTCGCAAGAATGATTAAAGTAACGCCGATGATTGCAGCAATGCTGAGGCGTTCGCGGAGGATGAGGATGTTGAGCAGCGTCGCGAGCGCCGGCTTGATGCAAAACGCCATCGACGCGGTGACGGCGGAGGTCAGCCTGATTGCCGTGAAGTACGCGAGGTACCCCAGACCCGTCACGACCAGACCGAGCCACAGCACCTGCGGCAGGCTCGCGACGGTCAGGCCGCCGATGATCGGGGTTCCTGTGATGAGAATCCATATCAGCAGCAGCAGCGACCCGCCTGCGAAGGAGAAGGTCGACAGCACCATTCCGCCGAAGTAGAAGATACGGCGGCGGGAGAGAATCGTGTAGACCGAGAACGCGACCGCGGCGCCGAGCGCGTAGAGCATTCCGCCGATGTCGGGCGCGATGCGGAAGGGGTTGAAGATAAATGCTACGCCGACGAGTGAGACGGCAAGTCCCGCCCACTTGACCCAGCTCACCTTCTCTTTAAGAAAGAGGACCGCGAGCGGTGCGGTGAACAGCGCGTTCATCGAGAAGATCACCGCGACCATCGACGCGGATGTCTTGAGGATCGCGGTCTGGAACAGTGACATACTCAGCGTTACACCGAAGAAGCCCGCGCAGAGGAAAAACAAGCAGTCCTTCCAGGTGATGCGCAGCTTCTTGCGTTTCATCTCCGCAATCGCGAACGGCAGCAGCATCAGCGTCCCGATAGCGAAGCGGATGAGCGTCAAGCCGAGCGGGGAGACGGTTTCGGTGATGGTTTTGGAGACCAGCTCCATCGTCGAGAAGGACAGCGCAGTGACACCGACGCAGAGCGCGCCCTTTTGCGTGTTTGTCATACTTCTCGGTAAAACAGCGGGCAGTCGAGCCAGACGCCTCCGCGCATCGCGGCTTCGTGCGCAACAAGGCCCGGGATGGTCATGTCCAGCGCCTTTACGATATCGATCGGCGGCTTGGTGTCATGAAAGATCGAGTCGAGGAACGCGTTGATCAGCAGGTACTCGCAGGAACCGTGCCCGCCGGCCTTCATCTCCTCGGACGCATCAGGGTCGGACGCGTAGTTGGTGAAGTTCACGACGTCCTCATCAACCCCCTCAAAGTAGCGGCGCGCGCGATCGGAGGTGTAGTTGTCCGTTTCGATGTAGCCCTTCGAGCCGTACATCGCATAGCCGCACCACGCGGGTTTTCTGGGCGATACGCTCGAGCGCAAAACGCGGATTGTCACGCCTTTACTCGTCTCGAACAGACCGCACTGCATATCGATTGCGCCGGGACCGACGTTCTCCACGATGTGCACACCCGTGCCGGACGCCGTGCAGCGGACGATGTAGTCGTCGAGCCACAGCAGCAACGGCCCCAGGCTATGGGAACAGTAGTGCAGCGGCGCGCGCTGGGTGCGCCACAGGTTGTTGCCGTCCTTATCGATGACAAGCTGGCGGATTTCATGAACGTACTCCGCCTCGGCGTAGTGGATGTGACCGAGCAGGTCGCGGTCGACATAATCCTTCCACTCAAGGACGAAGTGCATGTAGTTACAGTTCTCGGCGAGCATGTACTTGGCCTTCGAACGGCGCACGGCGTTGTAGATGTTGCGGCAGCCTTCGATGGTGTTGGCGGCGGTGACCTCGCACAGAACGTGGATGTTGCGGTCGAGCGCAGCAATCACTTGAGCTTCGTGGTACGGGATCGGTGTACCGAGGACGACGAGGTCCAGCCCTGAGTCAAGGAAGGCCTCGTAGTCGGTGAAGCACTGAGCATCGGTGAGATTGAACGCGGCGGCGTTCTCCGAGAGCTTTTCGGCGTTCGTGTCGCACAGCGCGGTGATCTCGGTACGCGGGTGATTCATCAGTACGCGCCCGTACGCGGTGCCGCGGCCGATGCCGACCAGACCCACACGGAGCTTGTCCATAAAAGATACCTCCAGAAAAAAGTGTGGTCATACGAAAACAACGGAGAAATTTTCATCCCCACTGTAGTGTACCATATTCCCCGCTATTTTGCAAGGAGCATTTTATCCGCAATCTGCATTTTACATTTGTATGGATGCGCTGCCGGACGGATCCCACCGTTGAGCACACCGGAGGCTGCGTAAAGATATCCCGTGAACGCGGGATATGACATATGTCAATGCGGGATATGACATATGTCAATGAAGTAAGATAAATATTAACACTGTAATAAAATTTCACGGAGGACTGGAAAAACGCTGAGTATTGTGGTAAAATAACATAGTGACAACAAGGCCTTCGGATTTACCACCAACGTTGATTTGAGAATATGATGAAAATTAGAAAATTCACGCTTTTACTTCCGCTGCTGCTCCTGTTGACCGCCTGCGCAGACGAGACCGACAGCCTGCTGCGCGTCCCGCAGCTTCCTGAGCAGTATGTGCTCGTGCAGCAGCAGCTGGACCGTATCCTCGCCGATGGTTCCCAGCTCGCGGCACCCGTCTCCGGACAGAACCGTTCGGCGATCCAGCTCAACGATCTTGACGGCGATGGTACGGATGAGGTACTTGTCTTCTGCTCGGCGAAGGAGGACGACGCCTATGTACCGAAGATGTACCTGTTCCGGCGCGAGACCAATCGCTATGTCCAGGCGGCATGCGTCGAGGGTGTCGGCGACAGCTTCGACTTGTGCGACTACCCGGCGATGGGCGCCGATGGGCAAAAGCTGCTGGTGATCGGCTGGCGGCTCGGCGCAAATCCCGTACGCGGGGTCACGGTGCATGTGTATGCCGGCGGGACGCTGACCATGCTCTACAATGGCGAGTACACCGGTCTGCTCGCAGAGGATATCGACTCCGACGGCGATGACGACCTGCTGCTTTTACGCCACTATGCGTCCGCATCGACACCCGGCAGCGCGGTTCTTCTGGAGTACGAACGGGATGCGCTTACCGTGATCGGCGAGACAATTCTCTCCGCCGGCATCCAAAGCCCTGAAAGCTGCGTCTATGACCGCATCGGCGCAGATCTCTACGGCGTCATCATCGACGCGAAGCTTGCCGGTGCCGACCGCGCGGGCGAGGCCGGGATGCTCACCGACCTTCTCTACTACGCCGACGGGCAGCTCTACAACCTCAGCTACGACGAGACCGCACGCCGCTCCGATGCGACCTACCGCCCGGTCAGCTTCCCCTCACGCGACATCGACCGTGACGGCATCGTCGAGGTGCCGCGTGTGGAGTATCTGCCCGGCAGCACCGTGCGCTCGGCATATCCGTTTCTGCGCGTGGACTGGTGCGTCGTTGACAAATCTCTCACGCTCTCGCGCAAATTTACCGCCTACACCGCCGCCGGACTTCCCTGGTACTTTAAGATGCCCGACGCACTGATCCCGAGTGTTACACTCACACGCGGCGTGCAGGACGTCGGACGTGATACGGTCGTCTTCTGCGAGTACAACAGTGAGACCGAGCAGATCGGGCGGGCATTGTGGCAGATCGTCTCGCTCACCGGCTCCGACCGCTACAAACAGAAAGAGGAGCTGGGGCTGTTCGAGCTCGCACGGACGTCATCGGCGCTCTACGGCGTGATGCTCAACTCTGAGCGTGATATCATTACCTACGAGGAAATCTCCCGTTATTTTCACCTTTCCTGAAGAAACAAGGAGTACAGTCATGCGAAAAATTATGGTCATTGAGGACGAGGCGTCCATCCGGAGCTTTATCGTCATCAATCTCAAACGTGCGGGTTACGCGGTCGTCGAGGCGGCATCGGGTGAGGAAGCCTTTGATGTCTGGGCACAGAACCCCGACGTGATGCTGATGGTCGTGGACGTAATGCTGCCGGGGATCGACGGCTACGAGATCTGCCGCCGTGTGCGTGCGAGAGGGTCGGAGGTCGGCATCATTATGCTCACCGCCCGCGTACAGGAGATGGACAAGGTCATGGGGCTGATGACAGGCGCGGATGACTACATCACAAAGCCCTTCTCCCCGGCCGAGCTGACCGCCCGCATCGACGCACTGATGCGGCGGCTCACTGGTTCCACCGCGCAGTCCGACGAGCTGACCTCTCCGCCGTTTACCCTCAACATCAAGAGCCGCACCCTCATGCGCGGCGATGAACGCGTGGAGATCACGCAGGTCGAGTTCATGATCATGAAGACCTTCCTCGAGAATCCCTCCCGTGCGCTGTCCCGTGAGGAGATCATGCGGACGGTCTGGGGACCGGACTACTTCGGTGACTTGAAGATCGTCGACGTAAACGTGCGGCGTCTGCGTCTGAAGATCGAGGAGGACCCCGCTGCGCCGCGCTACATCCTGACCGTCTGGGGCTTTGGGTACAAATGGGAGGCGTAAGGTATTCGCCGGAGAATCCGCGGCTGCCGGAGGATACGCGCCGCAAACGTCCGAACCCGCCGCCCGACCCGATTCCGCTGCCCGACCCATCGGATGTGGATACCGACGAGCTTCTGGAGCTGGACGGGGCGTACGCGCAGGAACCGGAGGACGATGTACGGGACGATCCGCCGCGCATCCGTTTCAGCGGGCTGTTCCGCAGACGTAGGCACGAAGAACCGCCGGATGAGCCGTCCCACGATCCGGAGTTCATGGTGCCGAAGCGCCGGGAGCGCAGCATCCGTACCCAATGGCTCACGCAGAGCGTCTCGGTCGTCGTACTGCTTCTGGTGGTCGCGGCGACGGTCTTCATCGTGGCGGTATCGAGCCTGCTGCATCAGAACATGCGCACGAACCTCGGCGCCCGGGTCAACGCGGCAGTTGCATTCTTTAACAAGTACGCCAGTGCCTCCGACAACGAGCTGTACGCCGGCGCGAAGGTCTATATCGAGAGCTATGAAGACAAGGACATCGTCGAGCTGCAGTTTTTAGACCGCGCGGGGCGCATCGTTGCGTCGTCGTCGGGACTCGCGGCGGGGCTGCCGGTGGAGACCGACGATCTCACGGCAGCGATACGTAAGGGTGAGAGCGCTTCATGGGTCGGCGTAGACCCGGCGAGCGGTGAGCGCGTCATGGCGGTCTCCGCGCCGGTCATCTTTCCCGCAGGTGAGATCGTCGCGGTCATCCGATGTGTCAGTTCGCTTGCGAACCTGCGCAGCCGCATGCTGCTCTACGCGCTGATGGCGGTGGTCGTCTGCGTGTTCATCCTGGCGTTTGTACTGCTGTCGAACAGCTTCTTTATCCGCTCCATCCTCACGCCTCTGCAGCAGGTCAATGATACTGCCATGCTCATCGCGCAGGGCCGCTACGGCGTCCACATCGCGCCGGTCTATCAAAACGAGATCGGTCAGCTTTGTACGACGATCAATCACATGTCCGACGCGGTCTCGCAGGCGGAGAAGACGAAGAACGACTTCATCTCATCGGTCTCGCACGAGCTGCGCACGCCTTTAACGGCGATCGGCGGGTGGAGTGAGACGCTGCTGTCCGGCGGTGTCGACGACCGTGCGGAGGTCGAGCGTGGTCTGCATATTATCCGCGACGAGGCGAGCAGGCTCTCTCGGATGGTTGAGGAGCTTCTCGACTTCTCGCGTATGGAGTCCGGTGAGCTGATGATGCGCATGGAGCGTGCGGACATCCTGCCCGACCTCGAGGACGTTGTGTTCATGTACATGGACACCTTGCAGAAGGAAGGTATGACCCTCGAGTTCCACGAGGACGAGGACTGTCCGCAGATCGTATGCGACCGAGCGCGTCTGCGGCAGGTATTCCTGAACATTCTGGACAATGCCCGCAAACACGGCGGCGACGGCAAACGCATCCTTGTCACCGCGCGGCGGATGAAATCCACCATCGATGTCGTGATCCGCGACTTCGGTCAGGGCATCCCGCCGGATGAACTGCCGCATGTCAAGGACCGCTTCTATAAAGGCAGCACCCGCGCACGCGGCAACGGCATCGGTCTGGCCGTGGCCGACGAGATTGTACGGCTCCACGGAGGGCGCCTGGACATCGCGTCGGAGGTCGGCAAGGGCACGACGGTTACGATCTCACTGCCCCTGTAAAGAACCCATTACACATATAAGCGGAGGTCTTATCCTTGTTTGAACTGGTCACATCCGCCACGCGCGCGGAGTATGACGCGTATGTCGAAGCGTCCCCGAAGGGACATTTTTTACAGTCGACGCTGTGGGCGGGCGTAAAGTCCGCGTGGAGCTGGGAGGGCGTGCTGTCGCGCGACGAAAACGGGAAGGTACGCGGCGCGCTGGGCATTCTCATCCGCCGCATCCCGGTATTGCCGGTGACGCTGCTGTACGCCGGACGAGGGCCGGTCTGCGATCTGACCGAAGGCGCCGCACTCGACGATCTGGTAAGGGGTGCGCAGGCCGTCGCGAAGAAGCACCGGGGTTTTGCGCTGCGCATGGACCCCGACGTCCCCGCGTCGGACATGACGTTTGTCACGGCATTGAAAAAGCGCGGGTTCGTGCTGCGTGATCCGGGCAAGAATTTCGACGGCATCCAGCCGCGCTTCGTCTTCCGGCTCGACGTTTCCGGTAAAAACGAAGATGAGGTTCTCGCGGGGTTCGAGCAAAAGACACGCTATAACGTCCGGCTCGCGATACGCAAAGGCGTGGAGGTACGTGTGTGCGGCAAGGAGATGGTGCCGGACTTCACGCGCATCATGGCGGTGACCGGCTCGCGCGACGGCTTCGCGACAAGACCTGCGTGGTACTTCGAGAGGATTCTCGACTGCATGGGCGAGCACGCGCGGCTGTACATGGCATTTTACGAGGACAAGCCCATCGCCGGGACGCTCGCCATCCGCTACGGCGACAAGGTGTGGTACCTCTACGGTGCGTCGGCCAACGAATACCGCAACGTGATGCCGAACTATCTGCTGCAGTGGGAGATGATCCGCTGGGCGGTGGAATACGGCTGCCGCATCTACGACTTCCGCGGCGTCTCGGGCGACCTGTCGGAAGACAATCCGCTCTACGGGCTGTACCGCTTCAAGAAAGGCTTCAACGGGGAGCTGTGCGAGTTTGCGGGAGACTTCGAGCTGCCGTTAAACCGTCCGCTTGCGGCACTGTGGAGATACGCGGAGCATACGCGAAAAAAGATCGGTCACGCGCAGAATCAACGTACCCCGGCGGGAGAAGCGTAATCCGGTTTCCCTATTATCATCAGGGGGGTCTTGATGCATGAAAGCCTATATCATCGAAAAAGACAAGCTCAAGAACAACATCGACATCGTGAAAAAACGTGCCGGGGACAAGCCGATCTACGGTGTCATCAAGGCAGGCGGCTACGGTCTGGGGCTTTTACAGTTTGCCCGGATGCTGCGGGACGAGGGCATTGACCGCTTTGCCGTCACCGAGCCGTCCGACGCGATCCGGCTGCGTATGGCGGGGTTCATCGACGAGGAGATTCTCGTTATGCGCTCCGTTGCAACCGAGGGTGACGTCTCGGACATTATTGACGCGCACGCCATCGCAACGATCGGCTCATACAACGATGCAATGCTTTTATCGGGTCTTGCGGAGAAACATTCGGAGATCGTTGAGGCGCACATCAAAATCGACACCGGCATGGGACGTTACGGCTTCCTTCCCGAGGAGACGGAGAAGATCGCACAGATTTACCGCTTCATGAAGCGCATCAACATCACGGGGCTGTACACGCACTTCTCCTGCGCGTTCGCGAATAAGAAGATGACGAAACAGCAGCTTGACCGGCTCTTGGAGACCGCGCAGACCTTGCGCGACGCCGGCTGCAATCCGGGCTGTGTCCACGCCGGAAATTCGAGCTTCCTATTTCGGGGAGACCTTTCGTCGACCGACGCGGTGCGCATCGGGTCGGCGTTTCTCGGACGGCTGCCGTTCCGGGCAAAGGCGAACTGCGGGCTGCAGCCGGTGGGCTATGCGCGCTGCGATGTCGCGGAGGTGCGGTGGCTTGCCGAAGGTCAGACCGTCGGCTACGGCGCGGCGTATCGCTGCAAGAAGCCCACGCGCATTGCGGTCATCCCGTTCGGCTATACGGACGGCTTCGGCGTCGCACGTGTGAACGATATCTTCCGCTTCCGCGATAAGCTGCGCTACCTGCTGCACGACGTGAAGCTGCTGTTTATGAGAAAGCGCATGTATGTGACCATCCGCGGACGGCGCGCGCCGGTTCTCGGGCATATCGGTATGGTTCACTGCGTTGCCGACATCACGGGTATCCAGTGTGAGGTGGGAGACGAGGTCGTGCTTGACGTGTCACCGCTGTACGCCAACCCGTTGATCGAAAGAATCTATGAGTAGAGAGAAGATATATACAAAGAGTATATAAAGTTTTCCGAAAATCTCTTGCCAAAACCGCTGCGATGGTGTATAATAAAGACACACACAATAAAGAAGGGTAGGCGCACTCAGCTATGAAGATGGTTCTCGCGATTATCAACCAGGACGACGCGAACATGGTTGTCAATGCACTTATGCAGGAGGGATACTCGGTCACGAAGCTCTCGACGACCGGCGGCTTCCTCCGTGCTGGCAACACCACTATTCTCGTCGGAGTCGAGGACGAGAAGGTGTCGAAGGTGCTCAACATCATCCATAAGCATTCCCACAGCCGTCGTCAGGTCATCCCGACTGCGAGTGAGCTGGGTATAGGGTATTATCCGTCAATGCCGGTTGAGGTCACTGTCGGCGGCGCGACGGTCTTCGTTCTCAACGTCGATCAGTTCCAGCGACTGTGACAATTGGCAACGCGGACGCGGCGCGCATCCTCAATGAAGCGATCGCGTCCGGCACCCTCACACAGACCATCTTGCTGACAGGCCCCGCAGGTTCGGGGAAGCGTCGGCTAGCACTTGCATGTGCCGAGAAACTGCTCGACGACCCACACGGACGCGCCGTACGCGGAGAACACGCTGACCTGCTGCTGTATGACTACGGCGACGAGGAGTTCAAGGTCGAATATGCCCAAACGCTCAAGGAGGAGGCGTTCAAGTCTCCGGCTGAGGCAGACACGCGGGTATTCGTGGTGTGCCACGCGCAGCGGATGAACATCGCCTCTCAGAATAAGCTCCTGAAACTGCTCGAGGAGCCGCCTGCACGCGTCTACTTCTTCCTGTTGTGTGAGAACGAGAGCGCGCTGCTTCCGACAGTTCTGTCACGCTGCCTGAAGCTGACAACGCAGCCGCCGCCGTTTCCGGATGCGCTCGGGGAACTGAAAGCGCGGTATCCGGAGTGTGACGAGCGGACTCTCACCGACGTGCTGCGTGATGCCGACGGTTATCCGGATGCCGCCGCGGCGCTGTTGGAGAGTACGGATGACACGGCGGTGACTGAGCTGGCGGGAGCGTGTTTGGACGCGATGGAAAAGCGCGACGAGCTGGGGTTATGGCGGCGGCTGTCCGGGGAAAACCTGCAGCGTGCCGACCTCAAGCGCTTCCTCGACATGCTGGCGCGTCTGACGCTTGACCGACTGCGGGAGCGGCGTGATGACGCGCTGATTGCTTTTATTCCCACGCTCTCCAGGATGCGGGAGATGGCCGACGGCAACGTCCCCTACTCCCACATCATCGGATTGTTTCCGCAATACTTTGCGGACAGACAGGAAAGATAACGCTGCCCCTGAAAGGAATCTGCATTTTGATAGAAATCATTGGAGTACGCTTCAAACGCGTCGGAAAGATATACTATTTTGAGCCGGCCGGTGAGACCTACGAGGTCGGCGACCATGTGGTTGTGGAGACCGCGCGCGGGATCGAAATGGCCGAGGTGGTGTTGACCAACAAGTCCGTCGATGAGACGACGCTCGTGCAGCCGCTGCGTCCGGTCATATGCCGTGCCAGTAAAAAGGATTTCTGCGTCGTCGAGGAGAACGCCCGTCGTGCGGTTGACGCATTCGCAATCTGCAAAAAGAAGATCGCTGCGCATAAACTGGACATGAAGCTCATCGAGGCGGAGTACACATTCGATGGCACGAAGATCATATTCTACTTCGCGGCGGATGGACGCGTGGACTTCCGCGAGCTGGTGCGTGATCTGGCGAGCGTGTTTCGGATGCGTATTGAGTTGCGGCAGATCGGCGTGCGTGACGAGGCGAAGCTGTTCGGCGGCCTCGGAATCTGCGGACGTCCGCTGTGTTGCGCGACGTTCCTCGACGACTTCCAGCCGGTCTCCATTAAGATGGCCAAGGAACAGAACCTGTCGCTCAACCCGACAAAGATTTCCGGTACCTGCGGGCGTCTGATGTGCTGCCTGAAATACGAGCATGAGGCTTATGAGAACCTCATCCGCACGACTCCGCGCGTCGATACAATTGTCCGGACGCCTGCCGGAAATGGAACGGTCGTCGACGTCAACCTGCTCAAGGGAACCGTCAAGGTGCGCATGGACCGCATGGCGGACGACTTCAGGGTCTTTCCCAAGGCGGACTGCAAACCGCTGCGGGAACCGAAACGTCCTCGCGAGGATGAGTTTCCCGATGACGATGCGCCATCGACCACTACAACCTGAATGATGATGAAAAGCTCCCGTTACACGCAGTAACGGGAGTTTTTTGATTGCTCAGACGTTTTCGTTGAGCCACTTCGCAGATTTTGCGATGCTCTCAAGCATCGGCATGTCGAAGCTCTCCTGCTCGACGGTGTACCACTTCACGCCGACCTGGTTCCCCAGCGCGATGATCTTCTTGTAGTCGATTACGCCATAACCGACCTCGGTGCACTCGAAGATGTGGTTTTTGACCTTCTCCTCGTCGCCGGGCTTGCGGTCCTTGACATGCAGCAGGCTACAGCGGGAGCCGTACTTCTTGATATAGTCATACGGTTCTACGCCGCCGATGCTCGCCCAGTAGCAGTCCAGCTCGATGCTGAGATTTTCAGGGGACGAATGCTCGAAGATGAGGTCAAACGCACGCTTGCCGTTGAAGATGTCAAACTCGCGGTAGTGGTTGTGGTAGTAGAAGCAGATACCCTCGCGCTTGAGCTGCGCGCCGATCTTGTCGAGCATGGCGCCCATCTCGCAGGCCGCGTCATACGAGCCGTACATCTCGCCGGGTACACCCGGGAGGACCAGCAGGTCGGTGCCGAGTGTGTGATGATCCTCAATGGTCTGCGCGATGGTGTCGGGCTGCAGAAGTGCCAAACCGGTGTGCGTACCGGCGCAGACAATGCCCGCTTCGTCGAGCCATGCCTTGATATCGCTGACCGGATGGTCGAAGAAGCCCGCAAACTCGATGCCGGAGTACCCGGCCTTCGCGACGTCCAGGATTGCCTGATGGGAATCCGCTTTCATCAGCTCGCGGATGGAGTACATCTGAAGTGCTACATTTTTCATGGGGATACTCCTTTATGTGTAAATAATATCGCAGACTGAGACTTATGCCCACCACATTGCGGCAGGCTCCTCAAAAATCAGCGTATCCTTCAGGAATGCGACAGCCTTCTCAAGACCCTCGCGCGCGGACATCAGGCCGTCCTCGTGTTCGATGGAAATGGCGCCGTCGTAGCCGACCATGCGGAGGTTGGAGATGATATCGCGCCAGACTTGCGCATCGTGGCCGTAGCCGACGGTGCGGAAGACCCACGAGCGGTCGATGGCTTCTCCGTAGTGCCGGACGTCGAGCACACCGTTCATCCCACAGTTAATCGGGTCGATCTTTGTATCCTTCGCGTGGAAGTGGTGGATCGCCGGGCCGAGACTGCGGATGACGGACGGGATATCCATGCCCTGCCAGAACAAGTGCGACGGGTCGAGGTTTGCGCCGATGACGGGCCCGACTGCCTCACGCAGCTTGAGCAGCGTTGTGGGGTTGTAGCAGCAGAAACCGGGATGCAGCTCGAGCGCGATCTTATTGACGCCGTGGCTCTCGGCGAACGCAGCGGCTTTCTTCCAGTACGGAATCAGTACGTCATTCCACTGGTAGTCGAGAATCTGCAGGTAATCCGGCGGCCACGAGCAGGTGACCCAGTTAGGCAGCTCCGACTTCGGACAGTCACCCGGGCAGCCGGAGAACGTCACGACCGTGCGGACGCCGAGCTGTTCGGCGAGCAGGACAGTCTTTTCGAAGGCAGCGTTGTCTTCGGCGGCGATGGCGGGATTGGGGTGGACGGCGTTGCCGTGGCAGGACAACGCGCAGATCTCCATCTCGTTTTCGGCGAGCAGATCGCGCACCTGCTGGATGGCGGCGGGATTGCCCAGGAGCTGGTCGGGATCCATGTGGGTCTTGCCGGGACTGCCGCCGCAGCCGACCTCAACGGTCTGTACGCCCAGCGAATGCAGATACTTCAGCGCGGACGGGAAATCCATGCTGTAGAGAACAACGGTGAGTACGCCCAGTTTCATGGTGTGGCTCCTTTCGGTTATAGAATTGCGTGAAATCAATCGAAATACACGGGCTTGCCGGTCTTGGCGGACGTGTAGATCCCTTCGAGGATGCGTGTGACGCACAGCGCCTGCTCGGGCAGCACGCAGGGGTCGGTGTCGCCTAAGATGGCGTCAATCCACTGGCGGGCTTCGCAGTAGGACGGGTCGCCGTCGCCGTGGCCTACGTAAAACGCGGCACCGCCGGCTTTGAAGTCGGGCTTGGTGATGATCTGACGTCCCATGTCCACGGAGTTAAAGCGCAGGCCGTCGAGCATATCCGCGCCGCCCTTCGTGCCGCACAGCACGCATGCAGACTCGATTGGGTTGGCGATGTTCAGCGCCCAGGAGCTTTCCAGCACAATTGTCGCGCCGTTCTTCATCACGAGGAAACCGAACGCCGCATCCTCGACGGTGAACTGCTTGGGGTCCCATTCGCCCCAGGCGTTGCCGGCGTCGCGCTGATCGGCGAGCTTGCGGTAGGACGTGCCGACGACATAGGCAGGCTCATAGTTGTTCATCTCCCACAGCGTCAGGTCGAGCGCATGGGTGCCGATGTCGATGAGCGGCCCGCCGCCCTGCTCGTATTCGTTGAGGAACACGCCCCAGGTCGGCACGGCACGGCGTCTGAGGGCGAGCGCTTTCGCGTAGTAGATTTCACCGAGGTCTCCGCGTTCGATCGCCTTTTTCAGATACTGCGTCTCCGGACGCTGACGCCCCTGATAGCCGATGGTTAGTTTCCGGCCGGTGCGCTTCGCGGCGGCGAGCATGTCACAAGCTTCGGCGTAAGTCTTTGCCATCGGTTTCTCGCACATGACATGGTGTCCGGCTTCGAGTGCGGCGATTGTGATGGGTGCGTGACAGCGGTTCGGCGTGCAGACGTGGACGACCTCGATATCGGTCTCCTTCGCGAGCAGCTTCTTGTAATCGACGTAGACGCGGGCGTCGGACGTGCCGAACTTTGTCGCGGCGTCGACGGCGCGCTGCTCGATCAGGTCGCAGAAGGCGACGACCTCGACCTCCGGGATCTTCGCCAGCGACGGCAGATGTTTGCCGGTGCCGATGCCTCCGCAGCCGACGATTGCGAGTTTCACGGTTCTTGCCATAATGATATCCTCCGATATTGTATCAGTTTTACGCGCATATCAGCGCTTTTTGGATTTCGCAGACGTACATCGTGTGGTAATCATGCTCGGGGTAACAGCGGCGGTCGGGGTCCGGGTCGATGAAGCACTTCGGGTCGAGCTGCTGCGCATACAGTTTGCGGCAGATGAGCGCCATCCGTGCCTCTTTGAAGTACGGCGTCTCACCGTCGAATACGGTGGTCAGACCCGCGTGCGCAATCTTATCCTCGCTGCGTCCCGAGACGGCGCCGAGGTAGTTAAGCTGCTCACGGAAACTCTCATCGAAGAAGGTTAGCGACAGCGTGTCATGCGTATCGACGAAGGTCTTGGTGAAGCGCTGCGGACGGATAAAAACAAAAGCCGCGGGCTTGCTCCACAGCACGCCCAAGCCACCCCACGACGCGGTCATCGTATTGCAGCGTGTTTCATCACCTGCGGTGATCAGCATCCACTGCTTGCCGATGAGGTCAAAGGGGTTGTCGGTGAACGTGTTCAGTGCGGCTTCCCGAAAATCAGCCATAAAGGCACCCTTCCTTTCTAAACAAAATTCCGGAGCGTATGCTCCTCTCTTCCCTATCATAAGCGTTTTTTGCCGTTTCGTCAAGCACATCACGTAAATTTTTCGCCGCCCGGGTATAAAAAACAAGACCCCCGAAAACCGGAGGTCCTGCAAAGACCGTTTTATGCTTCCAGAGTTGCAAGGCCATAGTACTCATCAAAGAACCACTCGGCGAACTTTGTGCTCTGGACGGTTGCGGTATTGTCCTCGAAGTTGATCTCCATCCGCAGCGTACCGATGTAGTCGTCGATGGCGTAGCAGACAAGATGTAACGTGGAATCGGTCACCCAGGCAGCGGAGGTCACGCAGTCGTAGCCGTATCCCGCCGGCGTCCCGATGCGGCTGCCGTAGTAGTGCGTCTCGGGGAACCGGCTGCCTGCCTGCTTGCCGATCCCGAACGGCAGCGTATGCGCACCTGTCGCGTTCGTCCACGCAAGTGTCCCGGTATCGCCGTTAAGCGTGACGCACAGAGAGGTAAAATTCAGCTCGTTGCCGGAGGAACGATATGTCACGCCGCTGATCTTTTCCGCCATCGGGGACGTCACCGCGCCCTCGACGTGAATAATCTCCTGACCGTCCCAGCGGGCGCAGGCTTTTGCACATGCATCGGGATTTTCCGGCAGCGAGACATATTTCTCAAGGTACGGATAGATTTCAGCCCACAGCGCCTCGTAGATGACGCAGGTTGCCGACGGAATCGCCTGCGTATCTCCGGTGGTGACAAGGATGAAGTCCTGATCGGGCAGGCAGATCGCAAGCTGCGCACCCATGCCGCGGCACGCAAAGCCGTTGTGACGCGTACGCCAGAACTGGTAGCCGTAACCGAAGGTATGCTCATAGTCTCCGGCGGTGAAGGTATTGTCGATCTGCTTGGAGGTCGCAGCTTTAATATAGTCGGCGGGGATGAGCTGCTGCCCGTTGATGACGCCGCCGTTCATGCAGGTATAGGCGAACTTCATCAGATCGCGCGGTGTCGCGAGCACACCTGAACCGCCCCACTCGTGTCCGCACGGCGTTTCGATGCAGCGGATGTCCTCGCTCATACCGGCGGGAATGAACAGCCGGTCACGCAGGAACTCCGTGAACTCGACACCCGTGATGCGCTTGACGATAATCGACAGCATCATCGTGGCGGTGGTGTCGTAAGAGAAGATTTTCCCGGGCAGATGGGTTGGCAACGTCTGGAAGTAGGACGCTGCCCAGTCGGGTTTTTGTGGGGTGTAGGTGCAGGAATCGTTGCGCAGATGCGGCGTCGCCATCATCAGCAGGTCGCGGATTGTTGCGGCGGCGGTATAGGGATGCAGATCCTCCGGCACGAGGTCGGGGAAGAACTTCGTGACCAAATCGTCGAGCGCGAGCTTGCCGTCGCCGATAAGGATGCCGATCGCGACGGAGACGAAGCTTTTGGATGTGGAGTACAGCCGGTGCTTGCGGTTGACATCAAAGGGCTTGCGGTAGGTCTCGAACACGAGCTTTCCGCGCCGGAGCATCAGGATGCTGTGCATCGGCAGGCGTTTGTTCTCCAGCCGCATCAGGAAGCGCTCGACGGCTGCGGACGGAATACCAACGGCCTCAGGGGTGGTCATGGGAAATTCAAACTTCATCGTAATCCCTCCTGTTCACGCGCGCGAGCCGCTTGCAAAGCCGTGATAGCCCTGCAGGAACCACTCGGCGTTCTTGTCCGCGAGCATCGTGACGGTGTCGCCATCAAATGTGAACTGCATCTTCAGGTTGCCGAAGCAGGTGTCGGTAATCCATACGCGTGTCAGCAGCGAACGATCTTCAACCCACGCGGCGGAGGCGTGGCACTCCAGCCCATAGCCCGCCGGAACGCCGATGCGCCGGTCGTAGTACTGCGTTTCGGTGAACGCTTGCGGGATGTTGCGTCCGATACCGAACAAAATCTCATGCGCGCCGGTGCCGTTGTTATATCTGAGCAGTGCGCGGTCACCGTCGAAGTCAAACCGCAGGCTTGTCCAACCGAGGTCGTTTTCCGTCATACGATAGGTCGATCCGGAGACAAGCGCCGACATGGGCGAGCTGAGCGCGCCCTCGACACACAGCAGCTCACGCGTCGAGGTGTAGGTGGTCAGTGAGTCGTACGCAGCCGGATTGTCTTTGAGCGGCATATCCGACAGCGCCGGGTAGACTGTATCCCACAGAGCGTCGGTGATGTTCTGCAGTGCAAAGGGCTGACCCTGCGTATCGCCGGTGAAGACGAGGACGAGGTCACGGTCGGGTACGCAGATCGCGCACTGGGAACCCATGCCGAGCGTCGCGAAAGCGTTGTGTGTCATCCGCCAGAACTGGTAGCCGTAGCCCTGCTGTTCCTCGTGGGCGGTATTGAGCAGTGAGTTGTCGATTTGCCGGGAGGTTGCGGCGCGGATATAGTCCTCCGGAATGAGCTGCTGACCGTTCCAGCGTCCGCCGTTCATACAGACGAGCGCGAATTTCGCGAGGTCCTGCGGCGTTGCCTGGACACCGGAGCCGCCCCACTCGTGCCCGCAGGGCGTCTCGACGCACCAGATGTCGTCGTTCATCCCGGCGGGAATGAACAGCTTCTCACGCAGGAACTCCGTGAACTCCATCCCGGTCAGCTTGTGGACGAGGATGTTGAGCGTGGTCGTGGCAGATGTGTCATAGCGGAAAACCTGGCCGGGTTTGTGCGACACAGGATACTGTACGAACGACTTGCCCCAGTCCGGGCAGGTGTCGCAGTAGGATATGCGGCTGATGTGCGTAGACATGCGCAGCAGGTCGCGTACGGTTGCCTCGAGCGTCCAGGGCGACGGGTTTTCCGGCACCCACTCGGGAAACAGCTCGGCAATCGTAGCGTCAAGCGATAGTTTTTCCTCGCCGATAAGGATGCCGATGGCGGCGGAGACGAAGCTCTTGGAGGTGGAGTACATACGGTGCTTGCGGTCGCGGTTGAAGGGCTTCCAGTAACACTCACAGATGAGCTTACCGTGACGGACAAGCAGGACGCTGTGCATATACAGGCGTTTGTCCAGAATCTTCCGCAGGAACGCCTCAATCGCGTCGGACGGGATACCGACGGACTCGGGAACCGCGGTGGGCAGCGGTGTCGGACGGGACATAAGATACCTCCCTTGTAAAGAGGGGACGCTGAACGTCCCCGCAGGTTGTGTTATTGTACGCCGATTTCGTCGAGAATTGCGGTAAGCGCCTTATACTGCGCGGTGTACGCCGCGATGCCGTCGGGATAGGCATCGCGCACGGTCTGCTCCGAGACGGTCGCCTCAAGGCTTTTAAGGCTCTCGAACGTACGCAGATGCGGCTCCATCGTCAGAAAGCCGTCGTAGCCGGTGCGCTCCAGGTCGGCGAAGATCTCCCGCAGGTGTCCGTCTCCGGTGCCTGCCAGGACAACCTGATGATCGGAATAGAGGGCGTCCTTGATGTGGACGTAGCCGATGTACGGCCGCAGCAGTTTGTACGCCGCGACGATGTCGTCATCGCACTGGACAAAGTTCGCGAAGTCGAAGACAGCGACGAGCGTTGTGTTCGAGAGCGTCCTGTACAGATATTCGCAGCGCGTTCCGATATCGCCGAAGATGCCCTTCTCGTTCTCGTGCATCGGGATGACGCTGGCTTTCTCGCAGATCGCGATGAACTTCCGCATCTTAGCAATCACGACATCCGCGTAGTCGGCGGGGTTTTTATCCTTCGGAATGTAAAAGGAGAACATGCGGATGTACTTACAGTCGAGAATCTTTGCAATTCTGCACAGCGTTTCGAGCTGCGCGCACTGCTTATTGAACGCGGCTTCGTCGTCCACCGGCACCTTGCCGATCGGCGAGCCGAGGGATGAGACCTTCAGTCCGTACTCGTCGAGCATCGGCTTGATGTAGCTGCGCGCCTCGTCTTCGGTGAAGTCGACAATCGAGCGGCCGTCGAGCGCGCGGATGCACAGGTACTGCATCCCGAGAGAGCGGACAGTTTCAAGCTGGGTACGGAAGTCACGCGCAGCTTCGTCCGCGAAGCCTGAAATCATGGCTTTACGCATTGTTATCATCATACCTCCTATGGACAGATATCAGGAAGCGAGAATCTGCGTCCACAGATCATCATAGACCTGTGTATATTCGCCCAGATCCTCGTAAACCTCACAGCGGGCGTAGATGGAATCATCGGGGTACTGGGTGATGTCGGACTTGGTCTCCTCGTCGAGGGCATTGTAGACCTCAATCTGCGGGGTGGAGTAGCAGATATAGTCGCGGTTCGTTGCGGCGATGTCGGTGCGGCACATGAAGTTGATAAACTGCTCGGCGAGGTCCTTGTTTTTCGAGGACTTCAGGATGCACATGTTGTCAAACCAGATGTTCGAGCCTTCGTCCGGTATGACATAGGAAAGGTTCTCGTTTCTCTCCATGACGAACGCGGCGTCACCGGAGTACATGACGGCTATGATCGCCTCTCCCGCGATCATCATATCCTTCATCTGGTCGCCGGCGTAGGAGAGGACGAGGGGTTTCTGCTCGAGGAGCTTGGCCTTCGCGGCGGCGAGCGCGGCATCGGAGTGGTCGTTCATCGAGTAGCCGAGGTACTTGAGCGTCAGGCCGATGGAATCGCGCACTGAATCCCACATGAGGATTTCACCCTTGTACTGCTCATCCCAAAGCACACCCCAGCTTGTCGGTTCCTCGGAAACGCGGGTGGTGTCATAGACAATACCGACGGTACCCCACATATACGGCACGGAATACTTGTTGTCCGGGTCGAACGCGAGGTTCTTGTACTTCGCGTCGATCAGGGACATGTTGGGGACGTTCTTGTAGTCGATTTCAGCGAGAAGGTTCTCGCGGATGAGCTTTTCGATGACGTAGTCGGACGGAAAGATGACATCGTAAGACGAGGAACCGCCGGCGGTGATCTTGGTGTACATATCCTCGTTCTGCTCATAGGTGTCATAGACGACCTTAATGCCGGTCTCCTCGGTGAACTTGTCGGTGACACCTTCGGCGATGTAGTCGCCCCAGTTGTAGACATAGAGGGTCTTGTCTTTATTCGACGCGTCCGTGCAGCCGGAGAGGGCGAGCGTCAGAAGCGTCGCGAAGACAAGGAGAATGGAGAGAACCTTCTTCATGTTGTTTTCCTTTCTGAATGACACCGTGTATGGGTGTCCCTCTGTAAAATGTTACCGGCCGGACGCCCGTGCGCCTACGGAGACCGGACGGCTGTCGGTCCGTTTGGCGTCATTGGCGCTGCGCAGATTGATGATGAGCAGAAGGCTGAGGACGACGATGAACATGATGGCGGACAGCGCGTTGATCTCCGGCTTGATGCCGCGGCGCGCCATTGAGTAGATCATGATGGACAGCGTGCTGACACCGGAACCGGTGGTGAAGAACGAGATGACAAAGTCGTCGATGCTCATCGTGAAGGCGAGCAGGAAGCCCGTGACGATCCCGGGGCTGATCTCAGGCATGACGACGCGGAAGAACGCGGTGGCAGGCGGTGCGCCGAGATCCTGGGCAGCTTCATAGAGGTTCGGGTCGAGCTGCTTGAGCTTCGGCATCACCGACAGGATTACATAGGGAATGTTGAAGGTTACATGAGCCAGGAGCAGCGTGAAGTAGCCCAGCCGCAGTCCGAGCGCCGAGAAGATCAGCAGCAGCGAGACGCCCGTGACGATATCGGCGTTGAGCATCGGGAGATAGGCAAGGCTCATGACGGCCATCTTCGAGCGTCTGCGCATGTTGTAGATGCCGACCGCCGCCATCGTCCCGATGACCACGGCGATGACACTCGACAGCAGCGCGATGGTCACGGTCGTCGATAGCGCACGCATAATCTCGGAGTTGGAGAACAGCGCCCTATACCAATCGAGTGTCAGTCCGCCCCATTTTGCGCGCGACTTCTCGGAGTTGAACGAGTAGACAATCAGCACGACGATCGGTGCGTAAAGGAACAGGAAGATCAGGACGCTGTAGACATAGGAGAGCCTTTTGAAGAATTTCACAGAAGCTGCCCTCCTTCCTCACGGTCTTTTTCATAGGAGGAGGTGAAGTTCATCGCCAGGAGGATGAGCACCATGATGATGACGCTCATCGCGGAGCCGAAGCCCCAATTGCCGGTGGTCTTGAACTGCTTCTCAATGAGGTCGCCGATGAGGGCATTCTGACCGCCGCCGAGCAGCTTGGAGATGACAAAGGTGGTGACGGCGGGCATGAAGGTCATTGAAATCCCGGACGCCACGCCGCCCAGAGACAGCGGTAAGATAACACGTCCGAAGACCTTCATACTGTCCGCGCCGAGGTCCTGCGCCGCCTCGATCACCGACTGGTCAATCTTAATCAGTACATTGTAGATGGGCAGGATCATAAAGGGCAGGAAGTTGTAGACGTTACCGAGAACGACCGCCCACTGGGTGTACATGATATTGAATGCCGGGAGGTTGATCGCTTCGAGGAAGGAATTGATAAGGCCGGTCTTCTCCAGCAGCGACATCCACGAGTAGGTACGCAGCAGGAAGTTCATCCACATCGGCAGCACAAACAATACCGACAGCACCTGCCGCAGTCCGGGCCGCAGCTTCGAGAGAATATATGCCATCGGGTAACCTAAAAGCAGGCAGATGGCGGTGCTGATAACGGCAATGTAGATCGAGCGCCACAGAACCTGCAGGTAAACGGGATTCGAGAAATCGAAAAACTTCTTATAATGATCCAGGGTCAGCGTGACGCCGTTTTGCGGACTGACGCAGAAGCTGTAAAGGATGATGAGCAGCAGAGGTGCCGCGATGAAGATGAGCGCATAGACGGTGAAGGGCAGTGCGAGCACGGATGTACGGCGCTTACGCATCCTCTTCGCCTCCCTCTTTCACATGCGGACGCGGGGACTTTTTCATGCAGTGGATGGCGTCGGGCGTGATGAGCAGAGACACCTCCCGCCCGATCTCCTGGTTGTCCGTGGACTGGACGAGGAAGGAGAAGTCGCGGGTGCGGATGATCATCTCATAGTGGACGCCTTTGAAGATGGAGGACTCGACGATTCCCTCGAGCTGTCCGGCGCCGGGGCTGAGGATGTCCACATCCTCCGGACGAACGACGACATCGATGTCCTCATTCTCCGTAAAGCCTGCGTCAAGGCATTCGAAGCGGGAACCGGCGAAGCGTACGACGTAGTCTTTTTCCATCCTCGCATCAATTATATTCGATTCGCCGATGAAGTCGGCGACAAAAGCGTTTTTTGGTTCGTTGTAGATATCGGTCGGCGAGCCGATCTGTTGGATTTCGCCGCGGTTCATGACGACGATCGTGTCGGACATCGTCAGGGCTTCCTCCTGGTCATGCGTGACATAGACGAAGGTGATGCCCAGATGCTGCTGGATTTTTTTGAGCTCCAGCTGCATTTCCTTGCGCAGCTTGAGGTCAAGCGCGCCGAGCGGTTCGTCGAGCAGCAGGACCTTCGGATGAAGCACCAGCGCCCGCGCGATGGCGACGCGCTGCTGTTCGCCGCCGGAGAGCGACGAGACCGTGCGGTTGTCATATCCGCGGAGGTTGACCAGTTCCAGCATCTCCCCCACCCTGCGTTTGCAGTCGGCATCCCCGACCTTGCGCAGCCGCAGACCGAAGGCGATATTTTCGAAGACGTCCAGGTGCGTGAACAGCGCGTACTTCTGGAACACCGTGTTGACCTGACGTTTGTGTGGAGGCAGCTCAGTGATATCCACGCCGTCGAACAGGACGCGCCCGGAGGATGGTGTCACAAACCCGCCGATGATTCGGAGTGTTGTGGTCTTGCCACATCCGCTCGGCCCCAGCATCGTCAGAAACTCCCGGTCCCGGATATGCAGATTCAGGCAATTGAGTACCTCGGTGCCCCCGAAGTGCATAACGATGTTGTCAAGCCGAATCAGTTCTTTCTCCATCTATCAACCCGCCCTTTGTGAAGGTGTTCTTTCATAAAAAACACGCTCCCGATATAGGAAAGGACGTTACGAAGGGTATCGCGTAAGTGCCCTCATAACATCCTAATTGTATCATATCATAAATACGCGAAATGTCAAGGGTTTTCGCGATTATCCTGCATTTTCTACGGCGGAGACAATATACCTCCCACTCGTCGGCGGTTTACTCGCATATCCTCCAAAATACGCCGGTTTTGAAACGCCGTATACGTTCAATTCCGCACCCGTTTCGGGTCGATGCCGAAGTCTTTCGCGAACGGCACCTCCCGCACCGTGAACGTGCGTCCTGCGAGGTCATCAAGCAGCCCGCCGTCCGTGAAATGAAACGTCACCTTGTACGCGTACAGCGCCTGTTTGTCCGCTCCGTAAGGCTTGTTCAGTGCGTTCGTGCCGTATTTCCCGTCACCCAGCAGCGGATGTCCGAAAGCTGCCATTTGCGCGCGGATCTGATGCGTACGCCCGGTGATCAGCCGGCATTCGAGCAGGCTCAGATCTCCGCGCACCGCGAGTGTCCGATACTCCGTCACCGCTGTGCGTGAGTCCTCCGTACGAACCCCTCCGACCGTCACGCGCTTGTTGTCCATGTCGTGTGTGAGCACGTCCTCGAGCCTTCCTGAAGACGGGTCGGGATGGCCGTGCACGACGCACAGGTAGCGCTTGTCGACCTCGCGCAGCCGGATGCGCTCGTTCATCTCACGCAGCGCGGCGGCGGTTTTTGCGGCAATCACGATTCCGCCGGTATTGCGGTCAATCCGGTTGCACAGACTCGGTGCAAAGCTGTTCTCCTGCGCCGGGTCCCATTCTTTCTTCATCTGCAGATAGCTCTGAAGTCTTGCCAGCAGCGTATCGGTCTCGCGGCCGTCTTCTCCAGGATGTACCGACAGCCCCTGCGGTTTATCCAGCAGCAGGATCCGTGCGTCCTCATAGACGACACGGACGTCCGGCGGCGCGCTGACCGGCTTCGGACGCTGGTACGCCGCGAGCACTTCCTCATAGACGTAGATGTCCACAACGTCGCCTTCATATAGCCGTGCGGACGGCTCGGTGCGCTTGCCGTTGAGCTTCACGCGCTTCTCCCGGATGAGCTTCTGCCACAGAGATCCCGCGACACCCGGGACAGCCTTGCGTAAAAAAGCGTCGAGCCGCTGCGATGCGTCGTTGCAGCCGATGGTGTATTTGCGCATATCGTATCCTCCGCGTACGGAGCGATGTAGGGAGTGCTCCATGCTTATCCATTATACCATGGCGTATTCATTTTCGCAAGCCCAGGTTTTTTCGCAGACTGCACTTGACTCTCGGAGAAAACGGTGGTACAATAAGAAAAACAAACAATCCGGGCGAAAAATGAAAAACGGAGAAAATCAGATGAATCATACATTGAAACGCGTCATGGCTCTGCTGCTGTGCGCCGTGATGTTAAGCTGCGGTGTCCTCGCCGAGGATGCAAAGATCAATCCAGATGAGTACACATCGCGCTATCCCGAGGCCGTCGAGCGGATGTTGTTCACGGGTATCCTGAAAGGTTCGGACAAGGGACTGCAGCTTGAGAAAACGCTGACCCGCGCGGAGGCTGCCGTACTGCTGGTACGCGTGATGGGTGCCGACGCGGAGCTTTTAGATACAGACGTGCCGTTTACGGACGTGCCGGAGTGGGCGCTTCCCTTTGTTGCATATCTGTACACGGCGGGCGCGGTCAAAGGCATGTCGGCAACAAACTTCGGGTCGCAGGAGACCGTTACGGCTCAGCAGTTCTGTACGATGCTCCTGCGCGCGCTCGGCTACTCCGACAAGTCCGGTGACTTCACGTACAAGAACGCTCTGGGGTTTGCTGTCAAAATCGGTATGATTACCGCGGAGGATGCCGACGAGATGAAGACGACCTTCGTACGTGATGACGCGGCGTATCTGTGCTGCGCGGCACTCAACCACAACGGCAGGAACGGGAAGGAACCCTACGCGATCAGAAAAGCCGGGGAGCTCAGCAACTCTTACCGGATATCCGAAGCGCAGGTTATGACCGGCACAAACGAGGTATACAACCGGCTGAAGGCGGCGTCGAAGGCGCTCGCGGCGCTGGACAGCTATAAAATCACGCAGAAGGCCGTTTATACGTATCGGGGTAAGACCGTCGACCGCCGCGAGACGCTGAACACGACGGTCTACGTCGCCCCGACCGTGGGCGCTTCGCTCTATGACATAAAGCTTGTGGAAAAGTCCTTTAGCAAGGTTACCCGTGAGCAGCGCGTCTACACTTACACGGACGGCGCATATATGGCACTGTACTCAAGCGATACGGGAAAGTGGATCGGCTCCGATTCCGCCGATCCGGCATTGATGCGGCGCTGCCGCAATATCTTCGACACGCTGTTCGCCCCTGACACCACCTATATCAGGAACTTCGATGTCTCCGTGAAGGACGGTATCGTCACGCTCTCGGGATATCATTTCCGGCTGGAGCTGCTCGCGGACATGACCGGCGACATCGATATGCAGTATTACTTCGACATGGTCATCCGTCTGGACGCGAAGACGAATCTGCCGATTTCCGTGAGCTGCTCATACGCCGACAAGTGGGAGATCAACGGAAAACCCGCCGACGTTGTGTACAAGGTGGAATATACCTTCGACGGCTTCAACGAAACCGAGCTGCCGATGACGGTCATGGGGCTGGAGGAGTTCCTTAAACAGAGATAACATCAAGAGAGGGAGACAAATTTCCTTTCTCTTGATGCAAAGACGGAGAAAAAAACGGAACGCCGGAACGTCTCTGCGGCGGAGATACGGAAAACCGCGCTGCGGGTACAAGACAGCAAAAACTCCCGGTGCCGGCAGAAGGCGTGCATAGGCACCGGGAGTTTTGTGTATGAAGATCAGGTCACTTGGTACCGAAGATACGGTCGCCGGCGTCGCCGAGGCCGGGGACAATGTAGCTGTTCTCGTTGAGGCATGTATCGACGCAGCCGATGATGAGCGAGACATCGGGATGCTCACGGTGCAGACGTGAAAGACCTTCGGGCGCGGCGATGATGTGCATACACTTGATGCTATGACAGCCGCGCTGCTTGATGAAGTTGACCGCAGCGCAAGCGCTGCCGCCGGTCGCGAGCATCGGGTCGAGCAGAATGACCTGGCGGTTCTGAATGTCGTCGGGAAGCTTGCAGTAATACTCATGCGGCTCTTTGGTGACGGGGTCGCGGTAGATACCGATGTGTCCGACTTTTGCCGGCGGAACCAGCGCAAGGATGCCGTCGACCATGCCGAGACCCGCGCGCAGGATCGGAACGATTGCGAGCTTGCGTCCGGCGAGCTTGTACGCCTTCGTCTTCGCGATGGGCGTCTGAACCTCACACTCCTCCAGCGGCAGATCACGCAGCGCCTCGTACGCCATCAGCATCGAAATTTCCGAGATCAGCTCACGGAACTCCTTGGAACCGGTGGAGCAGTCGCGCAGGATCGTGATCTTATGGTGGATCAGCGGGTGATCCATGATAACAACCTGACTCATAAACAACATAAACCTTTCCGACGAAAATTTTGTTTTTTATTATAACACAGCCCGTACCGTTTTTCAACCCCTGTCGAAAAACACATGGTACTTTTTTTGAATGTCAGCGGCTGCAGGCGGACAAACGGGGTGACGCTGAGCCTTGACAAACGTACGGGCAGCGCTGCGGGTGCCTGGGAGCCGACCCGGAGCGGGTGAGCAGATCTGCGGAAGATGAAGTCGACCTGAGCCTGCTGCGTGACATGTTCCGTGCGCTGTAAAGAAAGAACAGGAAGCGGTTGGATTTTCCGCTTCCTGTTCTCTTTTACAGGTTATTCAATTCCGCGTAGGCGAGCATATTGCGGCACAGGTACAGCACGATCGTCGCGATGAGGGAGTTGCATGCGAGCATTGCGAGGAAGATGGTCGCGTCGGAGGATAGAATTGTGACGCCCATAGTGTTGAAGATTGCCGCGAGGACGATGCCCGGGGCAGCCAGAAGCACCATGGTGATGAAGAAGAATACCAGCTCCAGCGCACGGACGGTCAGCCCGGAGAAGACCCGCTCGACGAGGACGAAGCCGGAGAGGAACAGGTACGCAAACGAAAACCCGGCGAGTGTACAGAGCACGGTTTCGGCGGCGCTCAGCCCGCAGATCAGTGCGATCGGCGCAAAGCATAAAAGCGAGTAGAGCGCGAGCTTCGGCAGGCTTTCGGCAATCGACCAGAACAGCTTTTTGAAGGGCGGTTCGGGGATCAGGTAAATGTATGGTCTGGGGAGCTCCTTGGGCATCCGTCCAAGACTCACGGCGAACATCAGCATGTAGACCGCGAACGAGAACCCCGCTGCAATACCCGCTTCCCGCATGATCAGCGAAAACAGGATGCTCACAACGATGAAAATCAGCATCGACAGGCTCAGGTAGAGCGTATCCTCACGGCTGTTCTCAAGGTTGTGCTTGTGAAAGAGCACATCCGCACCCCAGCCCTTTTTGAGCGATCCCTTTCTGCGATACAGCTTGGTTGACGTGAATGACATGCCGCCCTGCTTTGCTGCGGCTTTCATGCGGTGGGTCGTCTCGGTCAATCCCAGGACGTCCTCATAATAGTCGGTGTCCGAGCGGGTCACGAGGAAGGTCAGAAGCCCGATGAACGCGCATGTTCCGAGCGTTCCGGTGAGGACGGCGACGAAGTTTCCGGTGCAGAGCCCGGCGGCGGCATGCGACAGCCAGCCGGAGACAGGGAACCACGCAAGCGTCGTGACGGCGAGGTTGACCGCCGCCGGCAGCAGCGTTGCGCGGTCGCCCAAAAGCGACAGGATGATTGCCGCCGCGATTACACCCAGCACGCCGTAGCACGCGAGCTTCACGTTCCTGCGCCGCTGCTCCGACGATGATGTCAGCGTATAGACAACCATCGCCGTGAGCTGCCCGCAGAAGACCGACAGGCTGTACCCGAGGAACAGCCATATCAGGTGGATATAGGTGATGCCGTAGGTCCGGTGCAGCATCGTGTACTGGAACAGCAGGAAGAGCCCCACGAGTAAGGAGCTTCCGAGCTGCTGCGTGAGACCGTAGAACAGCACGCGCTGACGTCGGAAGGGTGCGGTGAAGACGAGATTGACGTCCGCCATCGAGAACATCGTTGCGCCCTTGGAGAAGCCGTTGTTTGCGATGGCCAGGAAGACGAATGAGTACAGCACGAATGCGATGGCGTACAGCTCGTTGGGGTCGCGCAGCTCGGACGCATCCGGTTCCTCGCTATTGCCCGCGAAGACCGTGAAGAACAGCATTCCGATCACGACCAGCGACAGGATCAGCCGCAGCGGACTGCGAACAAAACGTTTGACGTTGTTCACAAGCCGCCGTTCCAGCAAGTAGATCAGCGGGGAGCGCATCACGACTCCTCCTTCTCGCCGGTAATCGGCTTACCGTCTTCACCGGTAAGCTGGAAGAACAATTCCTCCAGTGATTGTTCGTGACACTCGTTGTTATAGCGTGTTGCGGCGAACTCTCCCTTGTTCATAATGTGCACGACGTCCCAGTAGTCCTCGACGGTGGAGATCATATGGGTGGAGATGAGCTGCGCGACGCCCGCCTCCCGCAGCTCACGGAACAGCTTTGTCAGCTCGCGGATGGCGTATGGGTCGAGACCGACGAGCGGTTCGTCGAAGATGATCGCGCGCGGACGGATGGTGAGCGCACAGAGGATCGAGAGCTTCTGCTGCATCCCCTTGGACAGCTCTTTGGCCAGCGTGTCCCGCTTTTCATATAATTCGAAGCGCTCAAGCAGCGCGTCGGTGTAGGGCTTATCCTCCGGCACCTTATAGGTGCGTCGGAGGAACTCGAGGTGTTCGGCGACCGTCAGAGCCTCGTAAAGCGCCGGCATCTCCGGGACATATCCTAAGAGCTTCTTCGCCTCGATCGATTTGTTCGGGAAGCCGCCGATGGTGATCTCACCCTCAAAGCGCAGCAATCCTGCGATGCACTTGATGATTGTCGACTTTCCTGCGCCGTTGGGACCCATGAGGATGGCGATCTTTCCCTCGTCGACGGAGAAACTGATGTCGTGGTTGGCAACAAGTTTGCCGTAGCGCTTGGTGACGTGCCTGATATCGAGCATAAGACGCAAGTCCTCCTTGTTATGATCTGTGCAGCTCCAGGAAAAAGTACGGGTCACGGCGGATGGCGTCGCAGCCTTTCTTCAGCAACGCGCGGGAGTCGATCAGGTACGCTTCAGCGCCGAGCACGCGGCCGCGATGAAGCTCCGACGCGTCGAGCAGGCTTTCCGCCCGGGCGTATCTCTGCGCACCGTAGCGGTTGATGCCGTGGCGGTAGTGGTCGACCTCGTATCGGCTTCCGTCGCGCTCTATCATCGTGTAGTGCCACGGATCCGGCAGTAATACATACATCGCGGGTGCGGCTTCCTCGACACCGTGCATGAACGTCATCGGCCCCATCCCGCAGCCGAGCATCAGAATCTTTCCGCCCACACCCGGCAGCTTCCGAAACGGCGAACGCTCTCCTACCGGTGTCCGGTCGTCACGATGATCTTTCGTCAGCGTATCGGCGAGCGCACCTCTCGCGCAGACCGAGTGTGTCGGGTGGACACTGCGCACAACATCCGGAAGATGCCGGAATGTTTCAGGCAGCAGTCCGACACATGCCGGGGTATCGTTGTATGACCAGACGGGGTTCTGCTTGTTCACCGTCGCGTAGGACAGCGCCGGCAGCAGCAGCGTACCGGCATCCCCTACTGCGAGCTGCACGGTATCGAGGATGTACGCGGGCGTCTCGGTCACGCCGAGGGATTTCATTGACGAGTGCATCAGGATGGCGTCGCCCGGCTGTACGCCCAGAGCACGCAGGTCACGGATCATCCGATCGCGTGTATTCATAAAACCCTCCGTCCTTTCGAGATGACCATGTGGAGGTTGAAGTCCTCGTCGGCGATGAGGATATCGGCGTCGCAGCCGGGTTCAAGCCGTCCGATGTGGGACATCCCCAGCATTCTTGCGGGATTTATAGATGCCATGCGCCAGACGTCTTCTGTCGGGAGGCCGGAGTGGCGTTTCATATTATAGCATGCCTTGTCCATCGTCAGCTCACTGCCGTCGAGCTTGCCGTCGACCCAGTGGATATCGCAGTCGTCGGAGCTGTGCGGTTTGCGCGGAGGCTGTTCGGTACGCGTATCGGATGCGTCGTCTTCGGTGAACGGGACGCTGTCGGTGATGACATGGATGCGCGACAGTCCCTTGCAGCGGATGCACAGCCGGATGCGTTCGGGTGCGACATGAGCGCCGAGGTGGTCGGGGATAATCTCCGCGTAGACACTGTCGTCAAGGTCCACAAGCTCATCCATCGCGACCTTGCGCACCCCCATGCGCTCGGTGTAGTCGCCCGACGCACAGTAGTGGTGCGTGGCATTGATAAGCCCGTACCGTTTCATCATCGCGTAGGTTTCGCGCGTGGCAGAGCCATGGCCGCAGGCGAGCGGGATGCCGTAAGCCCGGGCAAGCGCGAGGATTGGCTCGAGATTTTCAACATCCGGCGCGGCCATCATCAGCTTTGCCTGACCTCTGCACGCGTCGAACAGGCGCTTTGCGTATTCGACCGTCGCGGGGGTCTGATATTTCCCGGGAAATCCGAACTTGGGGTTTTTGAACGGCCCCTCGAGATGGATGCCCGCGATGGACGGCGTATCGCGCATCGCGTCACAGATGCGTCCCGCGCGGATGAGACGGTTTTCCGGTTCGTCTCCATAGCTGAGTGTCGCGAGGACGGAGGTCGTGCCGTGCGAGAGATGCCATGCGGCGGCTTTCTCAGGGTAGTCACCGAACGAGTTCGGGCCGCCGCCGTGGCAGTGGATGTCAAAGAACCCCGGCCCGACGTACAGTCCCCGCGCGTCGAATACCTCGGTGTCCTGTGACGGTTCGATGAAAGGCCCCGCATACCGGATGGTGCGGTCATAGAGGAGCGTCCCATTTTCGATCACACGGTCAGGCAGAATGAGGCGGGCGTTTTGAATGGTGAACATGGGCACCTCCTATGAATCTTTATTACAGACTATTGTACGACGCCTTTGTCAAAAAGTCAAGTAAAATGTAATATTGGCTCTTGCAATCCGGAGCTTAAAATGGTACAATAAGAGAGAATAAATCAATCAAATAAGGAGTCAGACTATGAGAACACTCAATCAGAGCTTATTAAGCGACCGCGCGTTCTGGGAGGGTAAGGGTGCCGCACTGCCACAGTACGACCGTAAAAACCTCCCGGTCACCTCTATCTGCTTCTCGATGGGACGCATGGGCTTCGGCCACTTTGCGGATATCATGCAGGATCTGTTGCATAAGGGTGTAGCAAGCGGCGTTATTGCCGGTGTCGAGACCTTCTCCCGCGCATACTACGAAAGCTTGCTGGCGTCTGATATTCTCGTGACCCAGATCATCTACGGCAACAAGAAAGGTCAGGCGCTGCCAAAGATACAGGGTGCAATTACCGAAGCCCTGTTCCTCGATGCCGACGAGAACTCCGCCGACTTCCAAAAGCTGCTCGCCTATGCCCGCGACCCGAAGGTTCAGTTCGCGACAATCAACGCCCCGGAGATTGTCTACGGCATGACCTATTCCGGCGGCGACTTCGCGACCCCGACCGCGCCGAAGGTTCTCGCCGATATGGAAAACGGTACTTATACGTCCGACCCCGGCAAGTGGACGCGGTTTGCTCTGGAGCGCTTCAATGCAGGTCTGAAGTTCGCGTTCGTGAGCTGCACCAACTTCTCGAAGAACGGCTTCTTTACCGGTGCTGTCCTGCGCACAATAGGTCGTGCGTGGGAGGTGAAGGGATTTGCACCGAAAGGCTTCCTCGCCTACCTCTCCGACCCGGCTCAGATGGGCTTCCCGAACACAATGGTCGACCGCATCGCCGTGTCGCCGGACGAAGCCGTCTCGCGCCGTATGGAGGACCTCGGGCTGCAGTCCTCCGTCATTGTCACCGAGGAGAACCGCTACTGGGCGATCGAGGATGTGTTCCCCGGCGGACGTCCGGAGTTTGATCAGGCCGAAGGCGTATTCATGTGCCCCAACTTCGAGGACGTCAAGAAGTATGAGGATATGAAGCTGCGCATCCTCAACATGAGCCACACCACCTTCGCTACTCTCGGCGTACTGCTCGGCGCGCGCGGTGCGTACGGCATCTATAAATGCATGCAGGACGCTAAGCTCGTCGAGATCATCACCGAGATCATGAACATCGTCCGCCAGATTATAAAGCGTCCGGCCGGCATCGACCCCTCGGAGTTCATCGCCGACACGTTCCACCGCCTGAACAACCCGAACATCCCCGATGACCCGATGCGTATTGCGCTCAATGGTTCGACAAAGATCCTGCCGCGTCTGATGGAGACGTACTGGGAGGGCAAGGCAAAGGGCATCTGCCCGGGCAAGCTGCGCGTGATTCTGAAGCCCGCCGCCGGATTCCTGCGCTACACCGCCGGTGTGGATGACTGCGGTGTTGAGTATCAGCTTGAGGACGACCCGATCCGCGACCTGCTGCTGGAGTGCGGTGCGAAGGCGAAGGCCGGTGCGGATGTGAAGGAAGCCTTCCGTCCGCTGCTGTCCGACGCGCATATCTTCGGCCGCGATCTGTTCACCGAGCCGGAGACGCTCGACGAGGTCTGCCGCCTTACCGCCGCAATGTTCGAGGGCAACGGCAGCGTCCGGAAGACCGTTGATGCGTAAATACTGTATATCCGAGGGACGCTTTCGAAACGTCCCTCTTTTCCGTCATATGAAAAGGAGGGAAAATGATGAAAATCGGCTTCTGCGCGGGGCTTGACCGCCTGAACATTCTCGAACGCGCCGGGATAGACAACATTGAGCTGTCCGTCGCGCAGGTAATGGGATATACCGAGGACGAGCGGGAGCGGTATCTTACGCAGCTGAAAGCCTCGCCTGTACGCTTCGAGAGTGTCAACTGTCTCATCGGCGGCTTCTCGCTCTACGACGATTGCCGCGACGGTTTCATGAAAACCCGCGCATGGTTTGCGGAGATCTTCCCGGTACTCGCACGCTTCGGTGTACGGACGCTGGTGTTCGGATCCGGCGGCTACCGGAAAGTGCCCGACGGGATGAGCAGGGACGACGCGAAGGTACAGATATTGACGTTTTTACGGCTGCTGTCGGAGTGTTGTATGCCCTACGGGTTCACGGCGGTTGTCGAGCCGCTGCCGTACCGCTCGTGCAACATCATCAACTCGCTCCCGGAGGGTGCGGCATATGTACGCGAACTAAACCTGCCGAATATCCGGCTGCTGGTTGACTTCTGGCACTTTTTATACGAAGGTGAACGGCTCGACATCATCCGTGACTACGGCGACATCCTGGCCCATGTCCACATCGCCAACCCCGTTCACGGGCATGTTCCCGCACCCTACGACGGGTTCGACGTCCGCGGCTGCGTGGAAGCGTTGAAGGCTGCAGGCTACACGGGTGTGATTGTCGCGGAGGCGAAAGTCCCGGGCGACTTCGAGGAAGGCGTGCGGGGATACAAAGAAGTCATGATGAAAGCATTTTCGGAGGTTTTGGTATGAAAATCGGTTTCTGCGCGGATATATCAAAGCTCGACACGCTGGTACAGTCGGGCATCCCGTGTATGGAGATGAGCGTCGGCGGCATCTGCGCGTGGTCGGATGAGGAGCTTGCCGCAAACGTGAAGAAAATTCATAACGCGGGCATCACCTTCGAGAGCTGCAACAGTCTCATCGGCGGGTTCTCGCTCTATGACGACCCGGACTTTTCGAAGACCAACGCCTACTTCGACCGCACGCTGCCGAAGCTGGCGGCGGCGGGGATGAAGATTCTGGTCTTCGGCTCCGGCGGCTACCGGCGTGTCCCCGACGGGATGGAAAAAGCTGCCGCGAAGCTGCGCATCCTCGACTTCCTGCGGCTGCTGTCAAAGCGCATTGAGCCGTACAGCATGACCGCCGTCGTCGAGCCGCTCAACTATAACGAGTGCAACATCCTCAACACAACCGCTGAGGCCGCCGAGTACGTGCGCGAGCTGAACCTCCCGAACATCCGGCTGCTTGCGGACTACTACCACTTCCTGCTCGTCGGCGAGAAGCTGACGGCGCTGTGGGACTACCGCGGTCTGCTCAAGCATACGCACATTGCGCACCCGGTCGGACGCAAGACCCCCGCGCCCTACGACGGCGTGGACTACAGGGGCTGGTTCGACGCGCTCAAGAAGATCGGCTATGAGGGCATGGTTGTCGCGGAGTCGAAGGTCGGGCCGGATTTACTGGCGGATATGCGGGAGTACAAAGCGGCGATGGATATGAACCGGTAACCGGGGATATCGAACGCGCAGACTTTACGGCTGAGCTGCCGTAAGGTGCGAATAGAAGACACGCGTGAACCTGCAATCGATTCACGCGTGTCTTTTTGTATAATATACGTTTTATTTTACGCTGTCCCGGCAGAGGAGTGCCGCGCGGGTACTTTGAAGCGCGCCGCAGTCGTGGTAGAAGTCGCTCATGCGCAGATCGGGACGGTCGCAGAGCGTCAGGAAGTGGGCGAAGATCGACTGCGCGGGGAGCAGCGCCGGCTCCGACGTGCCGTCTGCGTTGATCAGATACACCCGACCGCCGCGAACCTCCGCCACGCCCTCGGTTCCCGCGATGCGCAGCCGATCGTCGCCGTGAGTCGGCGCGGATGACGGCCGCAGGAAGTCCGCGTGTACCGACGCGAGCACATCGCCGGTGAGTTTTAGCTGCGCCATCGCCGTGATGTCAAAGCTCCCCAGACCGTGGTTCGCGCGTGTGGACTGCCAGCCGCGCGCATCCTCTACCGCCAGACCTGAAATCCACAGCATCTGGTCGATCATGTGAATACCCACCCACGGGAGTGTTCCGCCGTAGAGCGCCGCGTCTTTGTAGAACACGGGACGCGTGCCGAGTTTGTAGGACTTCTGCGCGGTGAGCATGCGCGGCTGGCCGATCAGCCCCCGGCGTACAATGTCTCGCAGCGTCAGAAACGTGTCTTCATAACGCATCGTCAGCATCGAGAACAGCAGCGCCGTGGTACCTGTCGCCGTATGCCGCAGCTCTTCAAGCTTCTCAAGCGTCGTCGCGGCGGGCTTCTCACAGTAGACGTGGATGCCGCGTGTCAGAGCGTCGATTGCAACGTCCGCGTTGTATGCAAAGACCGTGTTGACCACGACCGCATCAGGTCTGCACGCGTCGAGCATCGCGCGCCAGTCATCGTAGTACGGGATGTTCCGCGACGCGCAGAGGTTTCGGATTCCGGCTGTGTCCTCCTCGATACACCCGGGTGCGCCGCCGACAAACGCACACAGCGCAGGATCCGTAAACGCCGTGCCGACATGTCCGCACGCGCCGATGATACAGACCGTCTTCATACCGCGTATGTCCCCTGATACTCCGTGATTGTCCCAGGATTGAACACGACGGCGGGCTTCGACCACGAGTACCCCAGCTCCGACGGCAGTTTCCCTTCGCCGTACGCCATCAGCAGACCGTCGCGGAGCGTCTTGGCGAAGATGCCGGTGTCGTTTGCGTTGGTGTCATGCTGCTCGACGAGATAGCGTGCATCGACGGGCTGCGGCGGGATGAGGTCAAACATCCCGTTGCAGGTATTCAGATGCGGCAGAATCGTCTTGATCGTGCAGGTAAGCTGTACGGATGGATCGTCCGCGGCGGCGATGCAGGTACGGATTTTTCGAGAGCGCTCGTCACTGGACTGCGGATTTCCGTAGACAATCTCGCTGCCGTCATTGAGCTGCGCGCGGACGGTGTCGTCATTCTCGTCGATGTTGAAGCGAACGACGGCGTGCTCATAGCGGAACTCGAAGGTGGTTACCGTGTCTCCGGCGAGCGAGTAGGACGACGCGAACCAGAACGGCACGTCTCCGGGCAGCTCTCCGCGCAGCACGAAGACATCCGGCGTGAGCATATCGGGCTTGACCTTGTACGACTCTGCCAGTACGCGTGTGGGCATTGCGGCCTCGTCGAGCCCGGTGCCCGCGATGAAGAACAGGTTGTGGAGATAGTGCGCGGTCGCGTTGGTGATGACACTGTCAAGAATCCAGCGTCCCTGACCGTCACGGTAGCGGCCCTTCCATGTGTGATTGTAGTAGCTGAGGTAACGCTGCCACGAGACAAAGCCGCGCATTCCGACGGGTTTGCCGAAGCGTCCGGCGAGGATGTCACGTTTGAGGTCGAGAATCGGCTTGGAGAAGCTCCACTGGAATCCGACGGCGAGAAACTTTCCCGTCTCGTTGCAGGTACGCTGCAGGATCTCGGCGTCCTGGATGGTCGGGCACAGCGGCTTCTCGACGAGCACATTGGAGCCGTGGCGCATGGCGGTGACGCACTGCTCGCGGTGGAGCTGGATGGGTGTGGCGATCGTCGCGAGGTCGGCGGCGTGCTCGGCGTAGAACTCCTCAAGCGTGTTGTAGATCGGCAGCCCCTGCTCGACCGCCCACGCGTAGTCCGCACCCTTCGCGGCGTACGGGTCGACGATGCCCTCGAGCTTGAAGGAGTCGTCGCCGCGCGCGAGAGCATCCTTATAATAGCCGGTATACGTCGCGCCGTAGCCGCCGATGCCGACCTGGACGATTTTAATCTGTTTCATGGGCTATATCCTCCTTACAGGTTCTTTTCAAAGAAATCGGCAAGCCACTTGCGGTCACTTTCATCACGGACAAGGGGCAGCGAATGCTCGACATAGCGGGCGAGCTTCGGCTTGTTCATGGGCTTCGGCGTCGGGGCGACCATGCGGGCGAAGTTATCGCCCTCGATCTTCTCGACGGCGTCCTTCGGCAGATCCAGGCCGCGGATCGTGAAATCCCAGAAGGTGAACACATCGTCGGTCGCGAGGAAACGGCGCATCGTCGAGAGGATGTCCCCCACTCCGCCCTGGAATTCGTCGGCGGTCATGTCGGTACCGAAGACGATGCGGTCGGCATATTTGGTGAAGAACGCCTTCCATGTATCGCGGCGGCGGGAGAAATAGTCGTACATCTCGCGGCCGGGCGTGATGTCCAGAGAGACGTTCGAGTAAGTCGAGAGGAACTTCTCAGCCTCGTCGGGGAAATCGGACAGGAAGAAGAAGTGCGCGAAGGTCGCGTTGAGCTTCGGGTAGCGGTCGAGGACGTTGTAGACCTCATCGTAAATGGCCTGCTTGGTGGAGAAAGTGCCGTCGCCGTAGAACCAGCCCTCTTTGAAGGAGAACTCCGGCGCGGTCGCGGCATCCCAGAACGTCTCCGGGTCGCACGCGTGCCAGATGATGTGCGTCCCGGTACGCTCGAGGAAGGCGTAGTAGTCGTCGTAGACCGGGTCGCAGACGGCAAGGTCGTGGGCTTTGCGGGTGGTCGGCTTGGTCTCGAGCATTTTGATGCCGTCGAAGCCGCAGTCGAGAAGCTCCTTGGCCTGTAAAGAGAACTCCCATTCCGCTGGAATCGGCTTCACGACCGGAACGCTCGGATAGTACAGACCGCCGTGGGCAAAGAAGTGCGGGTCGGAGAGCTTCATTGCGGCAGCGAGCAGATTGTTGCCGGTGCTGAATCTTCTGCCGCTGCAGATGCAGGCAAGGTTGACATAATCAAAACCGTGCGTTTTACGGTAGTTGCGGAAGTAATCCATATCCGCTACGTGTTCCATATGGACGTGACTGTCGATGACGGGCATATGAGAGACCTCCCATAAAAGAGATGATAGCTGTATTGTACCACACACGCGCGTCGATTGCAAGAAGGGGACGGAGTAAATGAAAATAAAAACGGCGTCCCCCTTGCAAAATGACGGAAGGTCGGTTATAATAGAGATGACCCGATACCATATTACCAGAGGGGGATATTTGCTTCATGAAGAAGATCGCCTTTATCGGAGCCGGCAGCTTCGGCTTCACCCGTACGCTCGTGCGCGATATCCTCAGCTTCCCTGCCTTCGCGGACGCCGAGATCGCGCTGATGGACATCAATCCCAAGCGTCTGGAGTACATCGAAAAGGCCTGTAAAAAGATTGTCGAGGCCGGGAAATACCCCGCGAAGATCACGGCTACGATGAACCGCGCGGAGGCTTTACAGGGTGCCGACGGTGTGCTGATCACCATTCTCTCCGGCGGTGTCAAGATCTGGCGCTACGACGTGGAGATTCCGAAGAAGTATGGCGTCGACATCAACGTCGGCGACACGCGCGGACCGTCCGGTATCTTCCGTTATCTGCGTACGGTCAACGACATGCTCGACATTTGCCGCGATGTCGACAAGTATTGCCCGAATGCCATCGTCCTCAATTACACAAACCCGATGGCGATGCTCTGCCGCACCGTCCAGGGTGAGTGCAAGTGCTCGGTGACCGGCTTGTGCCACAGCGTCCAGGGTACCGCTGAGATGCTCGCGAAGTGGATCGGCGCCGACTTCAAGGACGTCACCTATCTGTGCGCCGGCATCAACCATCAGGCGTTCTATCTCGACTACAAAGTCAACGGAGTCGACGCCTATCCGCGTATCCGTGCGGCTCTGGAAAAGCCCGAGATCTACAACGCGGAACAGGTCCGCAACGAGATGTTCTACGCGCTCGGGTATTATGTAACCGAAAGCTCCGGCCACAACTCTGAGTACAACGCCTGGTTCCGCAAACGTCCCGACCTCATTGAGAAATACTGCACCCATGGCACAGGCTGGAACCCCGGTCACTATGGCTACATCCTCAACGAGTACCTCAAGCGTGAGGACGACTGGGAGGATTCCATCAAAGAGTGGCTGGCGAAGGACGAGGTTGATATCACACGCGGACATGAGTACGCGGCATGGATTTTCAACGCGGTATTTGGCGACAATACAATGTACGAGTTCAACGGCAACGTGCGGAACTTCGGATTGATCGACGACCTGCCGGAAGGCTGCTGTGTTGAGGTACCGGTTGTTGCGTCGAAGGCCGGACTGCGGGCGATGCACGTCGGGAAACTCCCGGCACAGCTCGCGCTGTTGAACAACATTTCCTCCCGCTGCGAGGAAATGGCAATCGAAGGTTCTCTCACCGGCAACCGCGAGATGATTTACCACGCGATCCTGTTCGACCCGTTGACATCGGCGGTACTCGGCACGCGTGAAATTCGCTCAATGGTGGACGAAATGTTTGCCGCAAACGAGGCGTATTTGCCGCAGTTTAAGAAGTAAAACCAAAAGAACATACGAGACGGGGCGGCAGACCGACGCAAATCGGCACAAACAGGCAAGGTGCCGCCCCATCGTTCAATACGCGCCGTTTCCGCCTTTGCATGGATGGGCGGAGTGTGTTATAATAAACCATCTTGTTAAGATCTTGTTAAGCAGAATTCGAACCTGTAAAAACGTAAAAACGGAGGGATTCCCATCGTGGACGATTCCATACCCCGAAGTATTCTGCTGGCGGTCATGATTCTGGCAGGCGGCTTTTTTGCCGGCTCCGAGACCGCCTATTCCTACTGCAACCGCATCCGCATCAAACTCCGCGCCGACGACGGCGATGCGGGGTCGAAGCGTGTTCTGCGCATCCTCGATCACTTCGATCGGGCCATCGTGACTTTACTCATCGGGAACAACGTCATACATATCGCAGCCGCCTCCATGGCGACGGTGCTGGCCATCAACCTCATCGGGCCGAGCGGTTCCGTCGTTGCGACTGTGGTGATGACGTTGCTCGTTTTCTTTTTCAGCGAAACGCTTCCGAAGAACATCGCCCGCGCGAATGCTGACGCCTTTGCCCACGCTGTCTCCATCCCGCTTTCCGCGTTGATGTTTCTGATGACGCCGCTCTCCGCGTTTTTTACATGGATTGGGAACGTGGCAAAGAAGCTCGTCGGCACCGGCTCCCGCGAGCCGTCGATAACCGAGCAGGAGCTGCACATCATCGTTGAGAACAGCGAGGAGGAGGGCGGCATCGAGCCGGAGGACTCCGAGCTGATCCAGTCGGCCATCGAGTTTTCCGGAACCATCGTATCGCAGATCATGACGCCTGCGTCAAAGATGGTCACGCTCGACATCCATGACGACCCGCAGGTTCAGCTCACGCGCATCCTCGACGAGAAATACTCCCGCATCCCCGTTACCGACCGCAACCGTGTCATCGGCATCCTGCAGGCGCGCAAGTACCTCAAGAGCTACCTGCATACTCCGACACCGCCTCTGCGTCCGCTGCTCTCGCCGCCGACATTTGTCCGCGCGAAAACGCCTGTCAACACACTGTTTGAGGATATGCGCCGTAAAAAGCTCCACATGTGCATCGTCAACGATGAACAGGGGCATGTCGTGGGTCTGATTACGATGGAGGATATCCTTGAGGAGCTCGTCGGCGACATCATGGACGAGGACGATCCCATCGAAGAGGGCTGTTCAGAACACACGGAGCCTGCCCCGGCATGTCCGGACGGTGCGTGTGAGGACGCGCGGAGGATCGCGATATGACGTATATAGCAGTACGGGTATCGATCTACATGCTGCTGGTATTTCTGATCGCGTGCTCGGCGTTCTTCTCCGGCTCGGAGATCGCGGTCGCGACAGCAAACAAGATACGGCTGAAGAACGCAGCGGATACCGGTAACAAGCGTGCGAAGCTCGCGCAGAAGATAGCGGATAACTTCACGGAATTCCTCTCGACGGTATTGGTAGGGAATACTCTGGTCAATATTGCGGCATCATCGGCCGCGACGGTGCTGGCGGTCTACTACTTCGGTAACCGCGGACAAGCCATCGCGCCGATCGTGATGATGGTCATCATCCTGATCTTCGGGGAGATCCTGCCGAAGATTCTTGCAACGGAGACTGCCGACCGCGCGGTGCTGATATTCGCGCCGTTGTTGAAGATGTGCACCGTGGTATTCAAACCCATCGTCTTTGTCGTGACGAAGCTGGTCGACAAGCTGTCAAAGCTGTGGACGCCGCCCGAGCAGCCGTCCGTCACGGACGAGGAACTTGTGGAGATAGTCGACACCATCGAGGAAGAAGGCGTCATTTCCGAGCGCGAAGGCGAGCTGATCCGCTCTGCCATCGTGTTCTCCGAGACGACTGCGCATGAGATTCTGACGCCGCGCGTGGACGTGACGGCAGTGGATATTGACGATCCGGTCGAGGAGATTCTCGCGGACGAGGAGCTGATGAACCATTCACGCGTACCGGTCTACGAGGATACGATCGACAACATCATCGGCATCCTGAATACCAAGCAGCTTTTGAAGGCGGCGATTGCGGATAAGAAGCCCGACATCCGGCGTCTGATGCGCGAGCCGTTGTTCGTCCACATGACGATGACAACGGCGGATCTGCTGCAAGAATTTCGCGAGCGCCGGCTGCACATGGCGGTGGTCGTCGACGAGTACGGCGGAACGATGGGCATCCTGACGCTCGAGGATGTACTCGAGGAGATTGTCGGCGATATCTGGGACGAGAAGGATGTCATCGAGAGCGACTATACGCAGGATGTCGACGGCGCGTGGATTGTCGACGGGTTGATGCAGATCTCGGAGCTTCTGGAGCTGGCGGAGCTGGACGACCGGGAGTTTGAGAGCGAATACACGACGGTCGGCGGCTGGGCGACGGAGATGCTCGACCGCTTTCCCGAAGTCGGAGACAGCTTTTCGTACCAGGATCTCATCATAACAGTGACAAAAACGGATAATATGCGCGTCGACAAGCTGCGGGTGGAGAAGAAGGAAGAGTCTGCGGAAGACAATGAAGACGCTGCGGTGAAGGAATGACATGCTCAAAGACATCAATCTCTACATGCTGGATATGGACGGCACGATCTACCTCGGCGACCGGCTGTTCCCGTGTACACTGCCCTTTCTCGCGTACCTGAAGCATACCGGGCGGCGGGCGATCTACCTGACGAACAACTCGTCGCGCAGCCGTGACAAATATGTGACGCGTCTGCGCGGAATGGGCATCGACGTAGAGCCGGACGACATCTTTACGTCGGGCGAGGCGACGACGCTGTGGCTCAATGAACAGGCGCCCGGTGCGCGCATCTGCCTGGCCGGGACGCCGTCGCTTGAGGCGGAGTTTGAACGCGCCGGGTTTACGCTGACCTGGGACGATCCCGCGTACTTTGTCCTCGGCTTTGACCAGACACTGACGTACCGGAAGCTGACGTGCATATGCGACATTGTGCGCTCGGGCGTGCCGTACATCGCAACGCACCCGGACTTCAACTGTCCGGTCGAGGGTGGCTTCATCCCGGATATCGGCGCAATGATAGCGTTCATCGAGGCGTCGACCGGACGCAAGCCGGACGTGATTGTCGGCAAGCCCAACCGCACAATTGCCCAGATGGCGATGCGCAAGTACCACGCCGACGCGGATACCACCGCGATGGTTGGCGACCGGCTCTACACGGACATTGCTCTCGGCACCAACGCCGGGATCACAAGCATCCTCGTCTACTCCGGCGAGACCACGCGGGAGGATTACGAAAAGTCTGAGATACGTGCGTCATACGCATATGAAGACCTCGCGGAACTGCAAAAAACGCTGGAAAACATGTAAGATAAAACCTCCGCTTCGATAAAAGAAGCGGAGGTCTTCTTATTGCACCACGGCTTCCAGCAGGAATATTACCGGCCGGCAGCCGTCGTTGCACGAGAGGATGACCTTGTGGTTCTCCCTACTCCAGTCAAGCCAGAATCCGGGTGCGCCGTGGGCGAGCGCGAATGCATACTTCGATAAACAGCCCCAGGCTTCCTCACAGAACCCATCGGGCTTGTTGCCCTCAACCGAGAGATAACTCTCCCCTACCCTGTGGAATGGGCACGGCTGCGGCGCGGGTAGACCATAGCGTTCCGTGAGGTCGGCGTTGTATGTACACTTGAGCACCGTAATACGTACGTTATTCATAAAAAACCCTCCGCTATTAGTCGTCCAGCAGCCTTTTGGTTTCCTCGTCTGGCAGCTCGGTGACATCGCGCAGCTTTGAGCGGATGACGCGCGTCCGGACACCGACGAGCCTGTCAAGCTCTTGACTGGTCTGCTCGAGCCGCTTCTGTGTGTTGTCGAGCACTCTTTCGAACTTGTAGAACTCCGTCTTCACTGCGCCGAGCAGGTTCCAGACCTCACTCGTGCGCTTCTGTATCGCGAGCGTACGGAAGCCCATCTGCAGCGCGTTGAGCAGTGCGGCGAGCGTTGTCGGTCCCGCGAGTGTAATCTTATACTCACGCTGCAAAACCTCCACCAGTCCCCGTCGGACAGCTTCGGCATACAGGCCCTCGAACGGCAGAAAGAGGATGGCGAACTCCGTTGTCGCGGGCGGGTCGACGTACTTGTCGCGGATGTCCTTCGCCTCCATGCGGATCGCGCGGACGAGCTGTGCGGCGCATGCCTCTACCCGCGCGGGATCAGCGGCGTCGTAGGCCTCCTGCAGCGCTGCGTAGGTGTCGCCCGGGAACTTCGCGTCGATGGGCAGATAGACGCTGCCGCCGTCGTTGCCGGGCAGCTTCACCGCGAACTCTACCGGCAGACCGGAGCCGCGCCGCGTCACGACGTTTGTCTCATACTGCTCAGGGCTGAGTATCTCCTCGAGGATCGCGCCAAGCTGCACCTCACCCAGGATGCCACGCGTCTTGACATTTGACAGCACCCGCTTGAGGTCTCCCACGCCCACAGCGAGATTCTGCATCTCCCCAAGTCCGCGATAGACCTGCTCCAGACGTTCATTGACCGCCGAAAAGCTCTGAGAAATGCGCGTTTCAAGTGTCTTCTGCAGCTTTTCATCGACCGTCGCGCGCATGTCGTCCAGCCGCTTTCCGGTATCGCTCTGGATCGCCGCGAGCCTCCGGTCAAGTGTGAGCTGCAGATTCTCCATGCGCCGTTCGTTGCGGTCGAGCGCGTCGCCGAGATCACGCAGCCGGCGATCCTGCGCGTCGGCAATGAGCTTTGCGGAGTCGTACGCACCGCTGCGGGTCAGATCGGGCAGTTCCCGGTACAGCCTCGTAAACTGCGACGCCTGCGTGCGGCTGTTTATGATGGCGACCGCCAGGATGACCAGCGCCGCAATCAATGCGCCCGCCGCGAGAATCAAGGTGACATATTCCATCCCTATCCCCCGTACGCATTGGTCAGCACATTGCCCAGCTTGTCATGGATGACCAGGTCGGCGCGGTCGTCATATGGCGTCGGCTGCAGATTGATGAGCACCAGACGATGCCCCCGGTAGTAGTCGATCAGCCCTGCCGCCGGATAGACCGCGAGCGATGTCCCGCCGACGATCAGCAAATCCGCCCGCCGGATTGCCGTCACCGCACCGTCGATCGTATGACCGTCCAGGCCCTCCTCGTATAAAACGACGTCGGGCTTAACGACTCCGCCGCACTTTGAACATATCGGAATGCCGCTGCTGCGTAAAATATAATCCAGGTCATAGAATGCACGGCACTTCCCGCAGTAGTTCCTGAGCACGCTTCCGTGAAGCTCCCAGACGGTCCTGCTGCCCGCTGCCTGATGCAGCCCGTCGATGTTCTGCGTGACGACCGCCGCGATATGACCGTCCGCCTCCATCTGCGCGAGGATCTTGTGGCAGGCGTTGGGTTGTGCGTCCGGGTAGAGCATGACCGTCTTATAGAAATCGTAGAATTCGGCGGTTTTGTGAACGAAAAAGCTGTGGCTGAGCATCGTCTCGGCGGGATACATAAACTTTTTCTTATAGATGCCGCTGTCGGAACGGAAGTCGGGGATACCGGACTCGGTCGATACACCCGCGCCGCCGAAGAAGACCGCACGGTTCGACTCGAGAATCCACTGTCTGAGGGTTTCAATCGGTGTCATTGTACGCTTATCCTTTCATCAAGTATGCGCGCGCGACCTCTGCCATCAGCACGCTGCCGCGCCACAGAAGGCTTTCGTCCAGGTCGAACTTCGGGTTGTGATGCTTTGAACAAGCCCCCGGCGTCGCGTACAGCCAGAAGCAGCCGGGCACCTGTGCCAGATACTCCGATACATCCTCGCTGACCATCGACGGCTCCTCCATCCACGCGACGCTGTCGTCACCGAAAAGCGCCGCCGCAACATCATATGCAAGCTGCGTGCACGCGTCATCGCAGACGGTGTTGCGGTAACCGTGGTGGAAGTCTATTGACCCTTCCGCACGCATTGCCCCGGGCAAGATTTCGACCAGCTCCCGCACGCGCGCCATCATCCGGTCACGCGTCCGGGTATTCACGCAGCGCATCGCACCCTGCATCCGTACCTCGTCGGGGATGATGTTGTATGTCTCGCCGCCGTGGATGGATCCGATCGTGAACACATACGGGTCGGTTGCGCGATGTTCCCGGCTCGCGAGAGTCTGTAATGCGGAGATAAGCTGCGCCGCGACGACGATCGGGTCGACACCGTCTTCCGGGCGCGCACCGTGACAGCCCGAGCCGCGTATCGTGATGTCATAGCTGTCAAACGATGCCATGATCGAGCCTTTACGAAACGAGAACGTCCCGGGTTTCGCGTCCGTGAGCAAACCCGCATGCATCCCGAACAGCGCGTCGACACCTTCCAGGCAGCCGTCGGCGACCATGTCCCGTGCGCCGCCGAGGTTCTCCTCCGCCGGCTGAAACAGCAGCGTCACGCGTCCGGGAAAATCGCGGTGCCCGCACAGGAGCTTCGCCGCGCCTAAGAGCATCGCCGTATGCCCGTCGTGTCCGCACGCGTGCATGTTCCCGTTGTTCGACGCGAACGGCAGTCCCGTCTCCTCACGGATGGGCAGTGCGTCCATATCCGCCCGCAGCGCGACATTTTCTCCCGGACGGTTTCCCTCAATTACGGCGGTCATGCCGGAGCGGTTGACGTAATACTTCGGCGTCAGTCCGAGCGCTGCCAGTTCACGTGTCACGTAAGCGACGGTCTGCGGCAGATCGAAGCCGATCTCGGGAATCTGATGCAGGTCACGACGGATGCGGATCACGGCGTCGGAGAGCTCTTTGTTGTATGGTATCATAATGCCTCCGTGATGTCGATATTCCCGAGCACCGTCCAGCCCTCGTCGGTCTCGCCGTCGATGGGCATCGTGATGACGGGATGGGAGAGCATCGGGTCGGTGATGGCGAACAGAAGCCGGTAGTATCCGGGCACGGCGTCCGGCAGCGTGACCGTACCGCTCCAGAGCGTGTCGCCGGGCAGCCATTCGCGGATATCGGCGTTCAGTTCGAGCGTATAACTTGCGTGCTCGCCCGCGAGCTTGAGCGCGACCGGGTACTTCCGGTAGCACGGCGCAACGCCCCGGTTCTCCATCCAGAAACCGACCTTCAGCGTATCGTACGCGGCGGCTTTCGTCGGGTAGTCGAAGAACCGCAGCCCATAGCGGTAGCCCATCCGTTTGAGCCACCTGTTGACGTTCGGCTCCCACTCCTTCGGAATCGGCGACGACTTCGCGTTGAATGTGCTGATGTGCCACTTGAGCGACTGCTCGATGGTATAGTCGATGTCCCAGCCCATGTCAAGCCAGTGGTAGACGACCCAGCAGACCTCGAAGGATACCGGCGCGCGCTTCCAGACATCGGGCATCTCGGCGATCTTCCGCGGGTAGATGTCGACCATGTGGTGCCAGTCACTCATATCGCCCAGGCAGTCGGCGCGGAATCCCACGGGCCGACTGCGGTTCGCGTAGTTGATCAGGTCGGGCGCGATGATCAGCCCCATCAGCGGTGTCTCACGGAAGGCGTCGGTGTAGGCGTCGACGAGCATCCGGCGGCGTTCTTCAGGCAGCTCGTTGATCCCGGCACCCTCGCCCCACTGACCGTACAGCGCCATATCCACGCTGTCGAGCCGCGGGTCACGGTCGTAACGCTCGCCGATCGCGCGGACGGCCTTCGTGAACCGTTCGAAGAACAGCGGATGCGTGGGGAGCGAATAGTCCATAAACCCGCGCGACGGCTCTCCCGAGAGCTTGCGATACCACGCCGGCGTATCCTCCGCTTCGTTTGTGCCGTGCGGCGCCATGCGGACCATCAGCGTTTGACCTCTGGATGCGGCAGTTTCGAGTGCGCGGTCGAGCATCGCGAAGTTATAGTGATCCATCTCCGGCTCAAAGTATTTCCAATAGAAGCGGAAGTATGCGACAGTGGTGTCGGGATGATCCTCATTGTGCCGTGTGCCGCGGTCGGGCTGGTACTCGATCTGATGACCTTCCGTCCATCTGCGCGACGCGGCCGGGTTGAGACGGTCGCCGTTGAAGCGCTGAAAGGTTGTGAAGCCGATGTGGGGGTTTGTGATGAGCACATCTGTCGGCATGAAGCGTGCGACGGCGTCGGGTGTAACGACTGCCATAGAGATACTCCTTTCGCGGGTGAAATGTCAGGATATAGAGGAAAAGGGCAAGGGATCGTCCCCTGCCCTGTATGTGTCAACGCCGGCCTGCGCCGCCGCCGCGGGAGCTGCCGCCTCCGCCGGAGCGACTTCCGCCGGAGCGACTTCCGCCGCTGAAACCGCCGGAACGTCCGCTGCCGAAACCGCTGGAGCGTCCGCCGAAGCTGCCGGAACTGTACGGGCCGTGTCTCGGGTAGTATCCGCCGCCCCACCCTCCGCGGTATCCGCCGCTGCCGCATCCGCAGCACGCGCGGCACAGGGAACCCGCAATGGAAAGAACGACGATGACGATGACAATCAACAAGAATATCCCTCCTGCAAGGAAGTTCCCGATCTTTCCGGCGACACTTGTCTGCTGTGTCGTGGATTGCGTGTACGGCTGCGCGGTCATTGCGGACTGCGTGGGCTGCGATGCCCCCAGGCTGACATTATAGTAGGCGCTCAGACGGGAGAACAGCTCGTCGGTCGTCTTGCGTACGCCGGCGTCGTAGTCCCCGGCAGCAAAGGAAGGTTCCATGTATTCGTCGAGAATCTCTTGCAGGGTCGCGGAGGTGAGGAAGCTCTCAAGCCCCGTACCCTGGAGCATATAGTAGTCCTGCGCGCCGGTGACAAGCAGCAGCAACACGCCGTTGTTCTTCTCCCTGGAGCCGATGCCCCAGTCGTTGAACAGCTCGTAGGCGTAGTCGGAGATACGTTTCGAGCCGATGAAGTCGACGGTCACGACGCACACCTGCGCGCCGGTCTGATCGTCGAGGGAGGCCGCGCGGGTAAGGATGTCGGCGATGGTGGCATCCGTGAGCACGCCGCTTTGGTCGAGCACGTAGAACGCGTCCGACGGCTCGGGATGATTGGCGGCGAGGGTGAGCGGGGACAGAATCGCGAGGGAAAACAGCGCCAGCAGCATGAGTGCGAAAACGTGTTTTTTCACAGCTTTACTCCGTTTCGTAGGGTTACCGGAACAGCTCGAGAGGGCTTACGCCGTTGAGCGCCGCAATGAGATTTGTGGGGAAGCGCGAGAGCAGCGCGTTGAACTGCATGGCGGCTTCGTTATATCCGTCGTGTCCGATGGTCTGGTTGCGGGAGGCCATTTCGGTGAACTGTCCGGAAAGCAGTCTGCGGTCGGTGTCGGACAGCTCGTATGAGAGGAGCGTGCCGTAGAGGTGATCGGCGGCAAGGGTCAGCTCATAGTTGGCATCGAAGCATTCGGTGACGGTTGCGGCGGTCTCGAGCTTTGTGATGGCATCCGCGAGCGCGGTCAGCTCGCCGGCATTGGCAGGCATGTAGCGCTTACCGAGCGTGATGAGGTTATACGCGGCGGTGCAGCGCACGTCAAGGTCATTGCGGATGCTGTTGCCGTCGCCGGTGGTGCCGATCTCGAACAGCGCCGCCTGCGTATCGCGGTAGCGTTCCAGCGACGCCCCGCCGCCGATGAGGATTGACCCAACGAAACAAATCGCCAGGGCGATCAGCGCAAGACGTGTGTTGTATTTGAATTTCATCCTTCTCTACTCCTTCACACGGAGAAACACGTTTGATGTCACGGATTACGCGCGGAGGGTTAAGAGCTTTGCCTTCAGCTCATCCTCGATCTTCACGAGCTCCGCTTCCGCTGCACGGCGCTTGGCACGTCCGTCGTCCTGGATCTTCATCACCTCGTCGAGCGTAGAGATCAGGCTCTGGTTGGTCTGGCGCAGCGTTTCGATGTCGATTATGCCGCGTTCGGCTTCTTTCGCGGTTTCAATGCTGCCGAGCTTGAGCGCCTCGGCGTTCTTCTTGAGCAGTTCATTGGTCATATCGGAGACGGCGCGCTGCGCTTCCATCGCGCGGCGGGAGTTCTCAAGTCCCAGTGCCAGCAGCATCTGCGACTTCCACAGAGGGATTGTGTTGACGATCGTCGATTGAATCTTCTCCGCCATCAGACTGTCGTTGTTCTGCAGCAGCCGAATCTGCGGCGCCATCTGGATCGAGACGTTGCGTGTCAGCTCGAGGTCGTAGAGCTTCTTTTCAAAGCGGTCGCAGGCGTTGGCGAGGTCGTTGGCGGCTTGCGCATCCTCCGCAAGTCCCGACGCTTTCGCCTTGTCGACAGCCTCTTTTAACGTTGTCGTGCGCGTCTCTTCCAGCCGCTGCTTCCCTGCAAGGATGTACATCGTCAGTTCCTTGAAGTACGCAAGGTTCAGATCGTACATCTTATCCATCACCGCAATGTCCTTGAGCAGCGTGATCTGATGATCCTCAAGTATCCCGGCGATCTTGTCGACGTTGACCTCACAGCTTTCAAAGCGCGCCCTGGCTGCGGAGAGCTGGTTTGCCTGGCGCCGGAAGAAGCCGCGGATACCTTTCTTGTCCTCCTCGGTCAGGCTGAAGCCCTTGAGCTGCACGATCAGATCGGTCATCATATCGCCGACCGGTCCAAGATCCTTTGTCCTGACTTTTTCCAGCGCGGTGTCGGAGAATCCCGCGAGCTTTTTTTGCGCCGCTGCGCCGTATTGCAGAACCATATTGGAGTCAGTGATGTCGATTTTTTGTGCGAAATCCGTGACCATCGCGCGTTCCTCGGGCGACAGACGCTCCAGCTCGGAGATCGTCTGCTTTACGGTCTCGGCTTCCTTCCGTATCTCCATCTTGACCATGTCCGGCGCTTCAGGCGCGTCGGTGTCGGGGGTGAGCGTCAGCGTGGGTTTGTACTGATCCATGTCTTTTGCCTCCCAAATATAACTTAGTTACTCTTTCAAACCTTCGCTCTTCATTACGCGCTCGAGCACTTCGATGTCGGTCGTGATGTCGAGGTTCTCGTCGGCGAACAGTCTGTCGGCCTGTTTTTCGAACGCCGTTGCGATCATATCCATGCTGTCCTTGATCGAGTCGATCGATGCGCGGACATTTTCGCCCTCAGTGTTATGCACCGAAAGCTTTAGGTAGCTCTCCAGAAGCTTGATCGACGTGGGCAGGTAGTAGTTCATAAACTTACGGATATCGGGTACGCGCTGGGGCTTCTCTGCGACGGTGTCGAAGATGCTGCGGCAGGCTTTCTCCATTCGCGCAATTTCAAAAGACAGGTACTCGTCACGGATTTTGCCGTTCAGCTCTCGCAGCTTGGCAATCGCCTCATTGCCGCGGTCGATGATTGCGTTGAGCTCGGCGTTTCCGGTATCGGCGGGTTTGGGCTTCTCCTCGATGACCAGCAGCTTTTTCGGGAAGAACGGCAGCGCAATGCAGAAGCACAGCAGCGCGATCACCGACGCGATGAGAATATGACGCATGGTGTACAGCGGGAAGAAGATTCCGTAGAGGATAAAAACCAACGCCGCTATGTAGATGGGAGCCGTGGACCGTACTTTTTTCTGGCTCATGTAGAATCCCTCCGTTTGTGGATATTATAGCAAAGAACGGTGAAAACGTCAAGGACGAAAAGCACGCACGGAGGCCAATGGCGGACGGTTAGCGTCAACCTGCTCTTCCGCTCGAGTCCGGTCGTGCCGGGAATCGATTTATACAGGCTTTATTAAATGATTGCGGCTTATGACTCCGCTGCGGATGACGTACCGGACGGCTCCGGCGAGGGTTCGGCAGAAGTGGACGGCGCTGTTCCGGATACTGATGTTTCAGCCGTAGGATCGGTCGGGTCAGAGGGCTTGGACGGATCGGAGGGCTGCGACGGTTCCGTCGGCGAGGGCGGCGAGGTCGGATCAGTTGGCGAGGGCGGCAGGTCGATGATCTCGACGTCGACATCGGTATACGGGGAAATTTCGCCGGGTATCCGGGAGGGAACGATGTCGACGTGACGCGAGTGTCCGCGCAGCTCCTCGTCATCCGGCAGCGCGCCGCGTCCGGAGGTGCCGGTACAGGCAGGATAGACGGACGTGTCCCATTGGTGCGTCAGGCTCATATCATCATCGCCCAGGCCGAAGAAGCGGTAGCCGGTACGCGTCTCGTCGTCGTCGAGCGAGACGTCGACGTGGTACCAGTTGCCGTCGGACAGGCGCACGAGATTCCAGGCGTGGTTTTCGCTGCCAAGGCGTCCGCGTACGATCATACACTCGATGCCGGCCTCGTCACAGAGCTGCCGGTATGCCATCGCATAGCCGGTGGAAACGGCACGAGTCTGCGTGAGCGCGCCGTAGACCGTGTACGGATCGGTGTAGACGACTTCACCGGAGATATCCAGCGCGGCAGTCTCCTCGTCGTAGCGCGCAAAGCGGCACAGCGCGTCGTGCAGCTCGACGGCGAGCGCGTCGCCCTCCTCCTGCGCATTGCTTGAGATCACGCGCGCGATGCTCGTCGCGGACATCGACTTCATCATCAGCGCCGACGGCGTGTCGTTGTACGTCACGGTGATCTCCATCACGCGGGTATCACCGATTTCCGGAGTGACGGCAGCAGATGCGGAGACCATGCCGTACGCGGCGGCGGGCATGTTGTAGTAAAGTTCGGAGAACAGAGTATCGAAGTCATACTTTTCCGGGCTGTAGCCGCTGATGAGGAAGGCGCGTGACTCGGTGAAAAGGCTGAGCATTGAGGTCAGCTCTTGCCGGAACGCGAGAGGTGAGTCAACGCTTCTGAGCGCGGCGATCTGGTCGGGCGTGCGGCGGTAGGAGATATCGAAGCGGATTTCATAGTAGGTGAGAATCTTTGTCTGCTGGGCGGAGATAAACTCAACGGCGTAGGCGCAGATCGGGTCGGTGGTGCGCAGCTCGGAGACGGCGGCCTGCAGCTCTCGCTCGAGATCGTCGTTGCGGTAGACGAGCTGTGCGGTCAGCTTGGTGGTACCCTGGCGTACGGTGTCGGCCAGCAGCGTTATCAGAGCGTCCAGGTCGGTGAGCCGTACGCTGCCGACTTCACTGTCGACGGTGGTCATCTCCGCGTGGCGTGAGGTGACGACGTATTCACGCTCGAGAAGCGACGAGCAGCCGGTGAGGGTAAGCAATGGTATCAAAAGCGCCAGGAACAGCGCGATCAGTCTGCGCATAACGAATCCTTTCGCACATGGGAGAATAGGGAGCACCTTAAATGATTCTACCACAAATTATTATACCGCGTTTTCCATGCCGCGTCAAGGAAAACGGCACGAATTTACGAAAACTTCTTGACGTTTAGACAAAAGCGGGTTATAATACTACCGTACGGATGCGGGGGTTTTGCATATGTGTACCCGCTCCCATTTCCACTGGTGAAAGAAGGTCATATCATTGTCGGAAGAATGCACGCACGACTGCAAAACCTGTTCGCAGCGCTGCGAACACGCGGAGCCGGAGGACCTGATCGAAAAGCTCCATCCGCTGTCGAAAGTCAAACATGTCTACGGAATCGTCAGCGGCAAGGGCGGCGTCGGTAAGTCGATCGTCACGTCGATGCTGGCAGTACTGCTGCAGCGTCAGGGCTACCGCACGGCGGTGCTTGACGCGGACATCACGGGACCGTCGATCCCGAAGATGTTCGGCGTCACGGGACCGGTCGAAGGGATGGACGACGCGATTTTTGCAAAGGAGTCCAAGTTCGGCACACAGATCATGAGCGTCAATCTGCTGCTTGACGACGTAAGGCGTCCGGTGGTCTGGCGCGGGCCGGTCATCGCGGGAACTGTCAAGCAGTTCTGGACGGAGGTCATCTGGAGGGACGTTGACTATATGTTCATCGATATGCCTCCGGGAACGGGTGATGTCCCGCTGACCGTGTTTCAATCGCTGCCGGTCGATGGCATCTTCGTCGTCACCTCTCCTCAGGAGCTGGTGTCGATGGTCGTTGCGAAGGCCGCGAATATGGCGAAGCTGATGAACATCCCGATCATCGGAATCATCGAGAACATGAGCGGATTCAAGTGCCCGGACTGCGGGAAAGAGTATAAGATATTCGGTGACAGCCATGTCACCGAGATTGCCGATGAACACGGGCTGGACGTCCTGGCGAAGATCCCGATGGATCCGGCGCTGGCGAAGGTCTGTGACGACGGTACGGTGGAGCTGTTCGAAGGCGATTATCTCGACGCAGCGGTTGCGCGGCTCATCGAGAAGAACGAACCCAAGGTATAACAACACGAGGATATCCCGACCGGGAAACAGTCGGCTGGGAAGACAGAATGCCGACCTTATAAAAAGCTCGGCATTCTTTGCATTATTAAAGATAAACGGAGGAAACACTTATGAAACTGGGTGTATTCATCAGTTTAAACGACCGTGTTCTGGGAAAAATGCGGGAGCTGAAAAGCTGCGGCTTTGAGACCTGTATGCTCAGTGCGTGGGACCAGTCGAAGTACACGCCGGAGTACGAGGAGCTTGTACGCGGCGCGATGGCGGACACCGGTGTACAGATCAGCGCGGTATGGGCGGGCTGGCAGGGCGGCCCGGGCATCTGGGACTTCATCCACGGCCCGTCGACACTGGGTATGGTACCGCCGGCCTACCGTCAGAAGCGCTCGGAGCAGTTCCTGAAGGGTGCGGAGTTTGCTCATCACATCGGCGTCACCGACGTCATCACGCATGTCGGCTTCATGCCCGAGAATCCATATGATCCGGACTATATCGGCACCGTTTCGATGCTCAAGTACATCTGCGGCATTCTCAAGGAACGCGGACAGTATTTCCTCTTTGAGACCGGGCAGGAGACGCCGGTCGTACTGCTGCGTGCGATCGAAGACATCGGCACCGGCAACGTCGGCATCAACCTGGACACCGCGAACCTGATCCTCTACGGTAAGGCAAATCCCGTCGACGCGCTCGACGTCTTCGGCAAGTACGTCCGCAACACGCACATCAAGGACGGTTTCTACCCGACCGACGGCAGAAAGCTCGGACGAGAGGCTCCCATCGGCGAGGGCAAAGTGGACTTCCCCGCTCTCATCCGCCGCTTCCGTGAGATCGGCTACGACGGCCCGCTGACATTCGAGCGCGAAATCTCGGGGCCGCAGCAGATGGCGGATATCATGAAGGCAAAGGCATATATGGAAGCGCTTCTGAACGCGTAATTAAAGGAGGACGATACACATGTTGAAAATCGGTTTAATCGGCGCGGGCTTCATGGGCGCGATGCACGCGGCATGTTACGCGACACTCGGCATCCCGATTGTGGCCGTCGCGGACGTACGTGAAGAGAAGTGCGCGGAGATGGCGCAGAAGTACGGCTGCAAGACCTACACCGACGGCGAGAGCCTGCTCGCCGACGCAGATGTCAACGTGATTGACATCTGCCTGCCGACGTACCAGCACACAAAGTACGCACTGATGGCGATGGAGAAGGTGCCGGCAGTGTTCATCGAGAAGCCCGTTGCGCTGACCGTAGAGGAGGGCGAGGCGCTCCTGAAAAAACAGCAGGAAACCGGCGCGCAGGTCATGGTCGGTCAGGTCATCCGGCTGTGGGACGAGTATGTCTGGCTCAAGGAAGCCGCTGACTCCGGACGCTACGGAAAGATTGTCACGGGTACGTTCAAACGGGTCAGCCCGCGTCCGACCTGGGGCTGGAAGGGCTGGCTGACCGATCCGGTACGCTCGGGGACGATGGCGCTGGATATGCACATCCACGACTGCGACTTCGTCCGCGCACTGTGCGGCGAGCCGAAGACCATCCAGACCGCCGTCTCGCGCGATGCATCCGGTAAGATCATTCATATCGGCACCGCGTACGGCTTCGGCAATACGACCATCTTTGCCGAGGGCATCTGGGACTATCCCCTCACCTTCCCATTCGCAATGGAATACCGCGTGATGTTTGAGAAGGCCACCGTTGCGGCGGAGCACGGGACGCTCACCGTCTACACCGACGAAGGCGTCGAGCATCCGACATACAAACGCGAGCAGACCGGGACGGTTGTCGAAGGCGGCGGCAACATCTCCGACTTGGGTGCGTATTATAATGAGCTGAAGTATTTCACCGACCGTCTGAAGGCCGGCAAACCCATTGAGATCAACACGCTGCCTGAAGCGGTCAAGTCGCTGAAGCTGGTGCTCAAAGAGATCGAGATGGCAGGCGGCGGGATAAAGTAACACAACGGCAGGGAGGGATTTCCCATGACATTCTACCCCATTACCGACGATGACCGTGCGCTCATTGCGACGGCGCTTGAGACGCTTGCGAAGAACTTCGACGACGGCGTCTTCCACCATACAGTGGGCTGCGCGGTACGCTGTAAAAACGGCCGTGTCTATTCGGGCGTCAACTGCGACTGCATCCACGGCTCCTGCGCGGAGTTTGTGACATTGGGCATGGCAATCTCAGCGGGTGAGCGGGAGTTTGATACGATCGTCGCGGTCCATGAGAAGGCCCCCAACTGTCTCTATGCGCCGTGCGGAAACTGCCGGCAGATGCTCGTAGAGTATTGCCCGGACATCCGCGTTATCCTCAACAACGACGACGACGAGATAATCAAGGTCGGCGTGCGGGAGCTGCTGCCGTTTGCATGGAAGAGCGCAGAGATTTAAAGTGTGCAGATACAGAAAACAATAACGAAAACAAAGGGACGCGGGACTCATTCAAGAGTCCCGCGTCCCTTTATTCTGCAATATGGCTTTATGCACGGTAGAGAGCTTCCTCCATCGTCGCGCCCTCGACTTCGTAGGTATGGCCGTCGATGATGCGCATATAGGGCTTGCTGTATTTCGACGGCAGTATACCGCGCTCGACCATCTCGGTACGAAAGACGACCGGCTTCGCGACAACGTATGGCTTCATCCGCGCGAAATTTTTGACCGCTTCGATGGTCTTCTCACGGATGAGCGCGTGAGCCTTTCCTCGGGGGAGCAGCATCGCACCGCCCCACGTTACGCCCTTCTTCACCTCGCACGTCACCACCCACGGCAGCAGCGCTTTCGCCTCCGCGCACAGCTTGTCGCACCCGGATACCATGATGACCGGCTTACCGCGGTCACCGACGATCGCCGCGTCGATAGCTGTCTCACCGGCAACCTCCCCGTTGATCCAGTAGTGCTGGATGCCCTTACTGCTCATCGAGTGTTCAAGCACACCGCCGTACGTCCCTGCCATCGCGTGGTAGCCGAGGAGAATCACGCCGTCGCAGTCGTCCAGACCCACGAAGCGATCGGTTCCGGTACGCCCGAGGATGTAGTAATTGGCCTCATCGGTCAGCTCATCGTAGAGCACTGAGTTCGCGCCGCCGTGACAGTCGCGTACGTAGACTTTATCGATGCCGGCTTCCTTGCACGCATTTACGCATGCGTTGATGTCGGCGGTCATCATCCTCCGACCTTCCATGCGCCGGTTGCCGTCTTCGGTCACCTGCTCGCTCGAGAAGATGCCGCTGATCCCCTCTGCGTCCACCATCAGGTAAATGTTCATGATCTGTCCTCCTTCAGGTTATTACACGCCTTCCAGCGCGTCAAAGTCCGGGATCGCGTCGACTCCGGATGCCTCCAGATCCTGAATATAGCCGTCCACCATGTCGTTGTCCGTGAGGAATGCCGTCACACGGTCATACTCGACGCGCGTCAGACGGCGGTCGAGCGGTGTTGCGCGTACGCCGGGCAGCGGCGTGTACTGTGCCATCACCGACACCATCACGCCCGTCAGATTGTCGCGGATCCACCGCAGCACCGCCAGCGAGTCCGCCGTGCAGCCCGGCAGCACCAGATGGCGGATGAGTACGCCGCGCCGAAGGATGCCGTCCGTGCCCATCTCGCACGGCCCGACCTGCCGCACCATTTCCCGGACTGCGGCAGCCGCCACATCGAAGTAGTCGGGAGCCGTCGAATAGCGTTCCGACAGCCGGGATGAGCGGTACTTGAGGTTGGGCATGTAGATGTCAATCTTCCCTTCAAGTGTTTTCAGCGTCTCCACGCTGTCATATCCGCCGGTGTTGTAGACGACGGGCACATGCAGCGGCTTCGTGAGAAGCTCCGGCAGCAGATGCGCGTAATGCGTCGGGGTGACAAGACTGACACTCTGGCATTCCTCAGCCAAGCCTTCGACAATTTCCTGAAGCCGTATAGGAGTGACGGTCTTCCCGAAGCCGCCGTGGGAGACGCGCTCATTCTGGCAGAACACGCAGCCGAGTACGCAGCCGGAGAAGAACACCGCACCGGTACCGTCCTGCCCGGAGATACACGGCTCCTCACCGTAGTGCGGTGCGGCACGGGCGATACGCGGGAGTGTACCCATACCGCAAAAGCCCTCGCCGCGCTCGTCATACCGGGCGGCATGGCAGCGGCGAGGGCATTGTGCACAGTTCATCATTCAGCGGCAGGTATCCAGGGAGCTGTCGCTTCGCATGTGAACATCGGGGTGTAACCGTGGTTCACGCACCACTCCACGCCCGCGAAGACACGCTCGCGGTAATTGGGCATGAACGCGACGTAATCGTCGTAGAAATACTGCTCGTGGATCATAATCTCCACATAGCCCTTCTTCGGGAAACGCTTACAGCATTCGTCCAGATGCTGCACGATGCCGTCGGGCTGGTAGAGATTCAGCACGCAGTCGATGCGGCCGTAGATCATATCTTCGCTGTGGTCCTTCCAGAAGCCGTATTCGTTGACTTTCGCCACTTCTTCGGGGCTGAGGTAGTAACTGACGAAGCTCCGACCATCCTTGACTTCCATGTATCCCATCAGCGTATGGACGCCGCGTGCGCGGATGGCACGCACCGCCTGACGGTTGCCGGAGCCGAAGTGGATCGTTGTGCATGGTTCCAATTCGAACCCGGCGAAGCGCTTCACCTCGCTATTGATGCGCTCATAGTCATATTTGAGCTTCTGATAGGTCGTCTGGGAGTACGGGTACGCGGGAAACTCAAAGTCAGAGTGGAACGCCAGATGCAGCCAGTCGTGATTTTTCAGGAACTCGGCCTTATAGCGGTCGGTCATCTGCGAGAGGTTGAAGCCTCCCGCACGGTTGGTCGCGTAGAACAGGTTGAAGCGTACCTTCACACCGTATTTGTCGTGAGCGTCCTTGTAGACACGCAGATAGGGGTTGTCGAAGATCGACGCGTACTGGTTGCGCGTCAGATCCTGCAGCCACCACACGTTGTCGTCGACGGACAGGGCAAATTTCTTGGTAGCCTCAGGAATCCAGTAGACGCCCGCCGTGACACAGTCGCCGTCGGCACCGTCTTCGCAGAAGACGCAAGCTTCCAGCGTATTGCGGTAGCCATCCAGCTCGACAATGGCATGATAGGCGCTGTCTTTGTACTCGGCAGGACGGTTGCAGATGAACACTTTCCGGTTGGGCGCGCCTTCGACGGCGACGTCAACGGCAAGTGTATTCCCGCAGCGGATGCCCGCGGTATCGGTCAGAAACTGCCCGTCAACGGGGGTAATAAAACGTAGAGACATCGCGATAACCTCCAAAATGCAGTACGTTCAGATGAACAATTCGGTCGAGTGGAAGACCGGCTCGCAGGTGACGTTGACGCCGAGCTTCTGCAGTGTGGACTCGTCGGCCTGGGTGAGCATATGGGTGGAGTGAGCCTCGCAGCCGCGCAGGAAGTCAAGCTTCGACAGCGCAAGCTCCGCCGTCGGATTGGTCGCCGCGCAGATGGACAGCGTCATCAGCGTCTCGGACAGGTTGAGCATGATATCACGTGAGCCGAGCACATCCTTCTTCAGACGCGTAATCGGTTCGAGGAACACCGGCGACAGCAGATGCAGCTCGTCGGCGAGTCCGGCGATGACCTTGACCGCGTTGAGCACGCAGCTCGACGGCGCGCCGAGAAGGTTGGATGTACGGCCGGTGACGATGCGGCCGTCGTGAAGCTGGATGGAGAGCACCGGCACGCCGGTTGCCTGCGCGCGATCCAACGCCGGCTGCACAACCGCACGGTCGGTCGGCAAAAGCGAGAGCTGCTTGAGAAGAAGCTCCACGCGCTGCGCGGTTTCGGCGTCACAGCGTCCGTATTTATAGTCGCACTGGGTGCGGTAATACCGGCGCAGGATCTCCTGCTTGGCGGCTTCGCGGACGACGGCGTCGTCGGTGATGCCGAAGCCCGCCATGTTGACGCTCATATCGGTCGGCGAACGGTAGTAACTGGGGTTGCCGGTGATGCGCGTGAGGATGGTCGACAGGACCGGGAAAACCTCGATATCGCGGTTGTAGTTGACTGCGACCTTTCCGTAGGCCTCGAGGTGGAAGGGGTCGATCATATTTACGTCGTAGAGATCAGCGGTGGCAGCTTCGTAGGCGAGGTTTACGGGATGCTTGAGCGGAAGGTTCCAGATGGGGAAGGTTTCGAACTTCGCATACCCGGCGCTGATGCCGCGCTTGCTCTCGTGATAGAGCTGCGACAGGCAGGTGGCAAGCTTCCCGGAGCAAGGACCGGGCGCGGTCACGACAACGAGCGGACGGGTCGTCTCAACGTAATCGTTGACGCCGTAGCCCTGATCGGAGACGACGAAGTCGACGTCGGTGGGGTATCCGTGGATGGGATAGTGGGTGTAGGTGCGGATGCCGCGGTGCTCGAGGAGGTTGCGGAAGGTCTGGGCAGCGGGTTGATTCTGGTACTGGGTGACGACGACGCTGTTGACGTACAGCCCCAGCGAACGGAAGGCGTCGATGGTGCGCAGCAGGTCGCGCTCGTAGGTAATACCGAAGTCGGCGCGGATTTTACTCTTTTCGATATCGCCGGCGTTGATGCAGAAGACGATTTCGGCGGAGTCGGAGAAGTTCTGCAGGAGCTTGACCTTCGCACCGGCGTCGAAGCCGGGCAGAACGCGTGCGGCGTGGTAATCGTCAAAGAGCTTTCCGCCGAACTCGAGGTACAGCTTATTGCCGAATGCCTCGACGCGGCGGCGGATTTCTTCGGTCTGTCTCTTCATGTACAAGGCATTATCAAAACCGACAGTCATACGATTCCTCCGATACGACGGGTGATGTTCCCGCAACTCTTAACCTTTTTATTTTACCATTCCCGGACGAAAATTACAAGGGTGTAAGTTGTCAAATTGAAAGCACAGTTTTCGGCTTTTTTGTACAACGGCCCATCCCGAGTGATGTCCGTGAAATTCCAGAAAATAATTCCGCAATTTGCCTTGAAAACCTCGTATGTTTATGGTATACTGAAAATGATCATTTTCCCGGGTGCTGCACCGTGCGCATCCGTGTGACAGAAGGAGGGTTTGCCGCGTAAACGGCAATTGCACATATGAAAAGACTGACCGCTTTACTCCTGCTGCTGTGCCTGACGGCAGCGCTCCTGTCGGGATGCTCCTCATCCGGCACCCAGAACAAGAAGACGCAGCAGATTACCCGGCATCTCCCAACCGTAACCGACGCAATGTACGATCCCGATTACTGGATCGCAAAGGTCAAGGCTCCGGATGACACGCTGCTGTCCGCGTCCGACATCACGCTGATCAATGCGCAGATTGTCGGTGACGAGGCAAACGGCGTCGTGGAGCTGGCCGCCTATCCCAGCGCCCTCAACGCCGTTGAGCTGCGCCGCTGTCTCAATGCCGTATCCCTTCCCACTGCCCGGCTCTACGACATCGACGGCACCGAGTTCGACGAAACCTTCTTCGACGAGCTGATTCTGTCGACCAACGCCGAGGGCGTCGGGGAGTCGAACAAGGTCAGCTACGCCATCGCGCTGAACAACGCAACACTGCGTACCTACCCCGTCGCCGCCGCCGCGTACGAGGATCCGGCGGTTCCCGAGGTCGACGTCTTTCAAGCCGGGCAGCTTCTTGTAGGCGATCCGGTGATTCTGCTGCACACCAGCCTTGATCAGAACTGGTATTTCATCCAGACGAAGACCCAGCGCGGTTGGGTGCGTGCATCAGACCTCATCTTCATGGAGAAGGGCGCCTGGGTCAGCTATATCGAGAACGACAAGTTCCTCATCGTCACTGCCGTGTCAATCACACTTGAGGAAAACCCCTACGCCCCGGCACTCTCCGGCCTTACCTTATACATGGGTACGAAGCTCCCGCTCTACGATGACGACACCGTTACCTCGGCGCTCTACAACCGCTCGACTGCCGGCTGCTATGTCGTCAAGTACCCGACGATCGACCGCTTCGGCTATCTGGAATATCAGCCGCTGCTGATTCCAATGACGGCGGATGTCCACATCGGATACTTACCGTATACGCAGCGCAATACGATCACTCAGGCGTTCAAACTGACCGGCGGACGCATGACAGTCAACCGCAATGCCCACGGACGTGACGGCGCCGCGTTTGCGCAAGATCTCTATGCCGTCTTTGGTCTGACCCTTCCCGCGATCTCTGATGCTCAGGCAAAGATTATCTCAAACAGTACGGACATGACGAAGTACACGACCGCCGAACGGGAGAAGCATCTGGCGTCCCTCAAACCCGGTGCGCTTCTGTACTCCGGTGACGCGGTGTTCATGTACCTGGGGATCGACAATAAGAAGCCCTATGTCATCGGCGCGGTAGACGAGTATTTCTACGAGAACCTCCGCAGCATCACCAATGAAATCGTCGTGACAGGTCTGGACATCGTCAGGAAGGACGGCACAAAGTTCATCGACGGGCTGGAGATCTCGCTGATGCCCGGCGTCGTGAAGAAGACGGAACAGAAGGAAACAGAAAAGGGTACCACGACTGCCAAGTTCACGACGACCACAAAGGGCAGTACAACTGCATCCGGCAGGGACGGTACCACTGTGAAGAACACAACGACCGCGAAGAACGGCACCACAGCCTCCGGCACCGCCTTGACCGGTACCACAACGGCTGCGACCACCAAAAAATAAAGAATAAAGCATACGCCCCGTGTCCTATATACAGGATACGGGGCGTTTTTTGCGTTATTATGGCTTGTCTTTCAGCATCCATGCACGGGTATCCTTAAGCTCATCGCACAGCCGCACATAGCTTTCGTGGCGTGATGCGGGGATATCGCCGCGCGCGACGGCCTCACGTACCATACAGCCGTCCTCATGCGTGTGCAGGCAGCCGGTGTAGCGGCAGTATCCGACGTACGGCGCGAACTCCGGGAAGCCGTGCCATACATCCTCACGCAGCATTGTAAACAGACGCGATACGTCGAACTCCGAAAACCCCGGCGTGTCCGCGATATAGCCGCCTTCGGGAAGCGCATACAGCTCTGTTGAGCGTGTCGTATGCTTGCCGCGTCCGAGTTTTTCGGAAAGCTCTCCGACCTGCAGCGTCCGGTCGGGCAGCATCTTCTGCAGGATGCTCGACTTCCCCACCCCGGAGTTGCCCGTCAGTGCAGAGATCTTGCCCCGCAGCCGCTGAGCCAGCGCGGGGATGCCGTCGCCGGTCTCGGCGCAGACCTGCAGCGTCGGGATGCCCGCACGCGTGTAGACTTCGACGAGCTCATCGCCGGGATCCAGGTCGCACTTGTTTACGCACAGCAGCTGCTCGATGCCCTTGCACGCCGCGACCGCGAAGACCCGGTCAATGAGATAGAATTCGGTTGCCGGCGGCGCTGCCGACGCGATCACCACCAGTACGTCGAGGTTCGCCGCCGACGGCCGTATCAGCATATTCCTGCGCGGTATAAGTTCCGTGATCACTGCCGTACCGTCCGGGAGCATCTCGTACGTTATGCGGTCGCCGGGAATGAGCCGCAGATTTTCATGCCGGAAGATGCCGCGTGCGCGGGCGTCGATTGTGCCGGACGGCGTGTCAAGCGTATACAGCCCGCCGATGCCGCGGATGATCAGACCCTCCATACTAGTCAAAGATCACCACCTGATCCGCATAGAACTCGCCGTCGAAGTAGACCGTCGCAAGGATGGAGCCGGTACCCTTCAGCGTAATATTGATGAGGCCGAGCGAGGTCTCGTACTCCTGCTCATGAAGTGTCTCGGAGCCGGACTTGACCGTGACAGTGACCTTGCTGCGTTTGTCCGACGGCAGTCGGATGGCGAGGACATAGGAACCCTTCGTATCCTGCGCACCCGTCGACGTTGTGCCGGACGGCTCGGTTGCGTCGGACGATTCGGTCGCATCGGGCAACGTATCGGCGGCATGGTAGGCAACGTAGATGTCAACGGTGGTCTTTTCCGGCACAGCGGTATCCTTCGCGACGCTCTGCGCGATGACGGTGCCCTCCGGCTCAGTGCTCTCCATCGGGATGGTCTCGCCGAGGACCAGCCCGGCGGCCTCAAGGACACGCTGCGCACGTTCCTCGGTATAGCCGAAGAGATCCGGCGCGGCGGTCATGACCTGGTCGCGGCCCATGCTGATGACGAGCTTGACGACCGTACCGGGCGTTAAGAGCGTAAGCGCGGCCGGCTCGGTACGGATGACGTAGCCCTCGGGGATGGTGTCGGAGACCTCGTAGTCGTTGGTGTACATGAAGTCGAGGCTCGACAGACGAAGCTGTGCAGTACGATACTCGACGTTTGTCAGTTCGGGCAGCGCGACCTTCTTCGGCCCCAGGCTGACTATGACGCTGATCTCGGTGTCGGGTTTGATGGAGCGGCCGGAAGCGGGCTTCTGGTCAATGATGATGCCCTCGGGGATGGTGTCGGAGTAAGACGTGCCGCCTTCAACAATGTTGTAGGTTCCGCCGTACTCGACGCTCTGCAGCACCTCGAGGAAGGACTTGCCGACAAGGTGGGGCGCGGTCAGCTCATTGGTTACGGCTTCCTGGGAGGTGGAGAAGATGGTGGTGATGATGAACGCCGCGCCGCCGAGGAAGATCGCGGCGGTAAGGATGCCGGTGATGATATAGACGAGGATGGACGTCCGGCGGCGGGGCATATACGGCTCATAGTCGTCGTCGTCGCTGTAAGGACGGTTCACGCGGTCACGGCCGGCATGCGCGGGCTTCTCGGAAGTCCCGGGCTTATTCGGGGATTCGGCCTTGTCTTGGGAGCCGCGCCGGACGTCGGCTGCGCCGAATTTTTGTGTGGCGCCGGAAGATACCACGGGCGCGGACGCATAGCCGAAGACGACATTCGGATCCTTCTGGTAGCGTTCAAAGTCCTTGAGGATGGCGGTGGCAGACGGGTAGCGGCGGTCGACGTTGGGCGCCATCGCGTGCATGATGATCTCTTCGAGCGCGGGAGGGATACTCGGGTCAATCTCACGCGGCTGGAGCGGGATGGAGTTGATATGCTGCAGAACGACCGCGACGGGTGTGTCGCCCTCAAACGGCAAGCGGCCGGTGAGCATCTCGTACATCATGACGCCGAAGGAGTAGATATCCGACCGCGCGTCAATCTGGGAGCCGCGCGCCTGCTCGGGCGAGACGTAGTGAACCGAGCCGAGCGCCTCGTCGGTGATGGTGATCTGCTGGCTCTGGGCGAAGCGTGCGATGCCGAAGTCGGTGACCTTGAGGGAGCCATCGCGCAGGATGATGATATTCTGGGGTTTGATGTCCCGGTGGATGATGCCGCGCGCGTGGGCGTGCTCGAGGGCGTGGGCGATCTGCGGGGCGAAGTGAAGGAACTCACCCTGGGACAGCACGCCCTTCTTCTCCATATACTCCTTGAGTGTGATGCCCTCGACCAGCTCCATGACGATATACTCGATGTTGTCCGTGCGATTGACGTCGTGGACGGAGACGATGTTGTGATGCTGGAGCTTGGCGACGGCCTGCGCCTCGGTATGGAAGCGGCGTCGGAAGTCGGCGTCGGAGGCGAACTCATCCTTGAGAATTTTAATTGCGACATAGCGGTTGAGAAGGCGGCAGCGTGCGCGGTAGACCACGGCCATGCCGCCGGTGCCGATGACTTCGAGGATTTCGTAGCGGTTATCGAGCAAAAGACCTAAGTATTTATCCAAAACGCGAACCTCCTTCTCCTAAGCACGCAGCAGCAGGACGGTGACGTTGTCATGTCCTCCCGCGTTGTTGGCGGCGTCGACGAGGCGGCGCGCGCACTCCTCCGGTTCGCCGTACGTATGGCAGGTATCAAAGAGCGCGGAGTCCTCGAGCATCCCGGACAAGCCGTCGGAGCAAAGAAGCAGCATCTCATCCTGTGCGAGAGTGAGCGGGTAGAAGTCGGCGCGGACGCGTTCTTCGGTACCGAGAGCGCGGGTGATGAGGTGGCGGTGGGGATGGCGGCGCGCCTGCTCGGGGGTGATGCTGCCGCGCTCGATAAGCTCCTCGATGACGGAGTGGTCACGCGTGACGCGGGAGATCTTCTGGGGGTCCACGTGATAGGCACGGGAATCTCCGACGTTGGCGAGCATGGCGGTACCGTGCTGGAGGAAGCCTCCGACGAGGGTCGTGCCCATTCCGGCGTAAGAGGGGTTTTCGGACGCGGAGCGATAGACTTCGTAGTTAGCGAAGTTGACGGCATTGAGAAGTATACTGCGCGCGTACTTCTCACTCATCTCGGGGCGGATATAGTCGCGCAGATGCTTCAGAAAGACCTCGGCTGCCAGTCCGGACGCAACGTTGCCCGCCAGCGCCCCGCCCATGCCGTCGCATACGACGAACACTGCGCGGTTTTCCCCGATCTCTTCGGACAGCCAGGTATCCTGATTGTCCGTGCGCAGGCGTCCGACGTCCGTCAGTCCGAATATGCGCATGAAGAACACCCCCAAATGAGTTGAAAATCTATTACAGTCTGTTGATCTGTTCACGTCTGAGCTGTCCGCACGCGGCGGAGATGTCGTCCCCGAGCCGCCGCCGGACCGTTGCCGTAATGCCGCGTTCGGTGAGGACACGCTGGAACTCCCGCACGCTCTCCGGCAGAGACGGCCTGAGCGGACTTTCCGCAATATTGTTGAGCCGGATCAGATTGACATGCGCGTTCTGACCTCGTAACCGTTCGGCCAATTCTTCCGCACACGCCGGGGTATCGTTGAAGCCGCGGATCATGATATACTCATAGCTGACACGCCGGCCGGTGACTTCAAAGTAGCGCGCGCAGCTGCGCAGCAGCCACTCCATCGGGTATTTCCGAGCGATCGGCATGATCTGCTGTCTCAGCGTATCGTTCGGCGCGTGCAGCGACACCGACAGCGTGATCTGAAGTTTCTCATCCGCAAGCCGGTCAATCTGGTCGCACAGTCCGCAGGTTGAAAGGGAGATATTCCGCGCACCGATGTTAAGACCGCCGTCGGTGCCGACGAGCGTAAGGAACTTCCGCACGTTGTCATAGTTGTCGAGCGGCTCGCCGGTGCCCATCAGAACGACGTGCGACACGCGCTCCCCGCAGTCGAGCCCGGCGAAGAGAATCTGGTCGAGAATTTCGGACGGCAGCAGATTCCGCGAGAGTCCGAGCTTCGTCGACGCGCAGAACACGCAGCCCATCCGGCATCCGGCCTGCGTCGAGACGCATACGCTCGGGCCGTACTTATACCGCATCAGCACAGTTTCCACGCAGTTGCCGTCCGCAAGCTCCCAGAGGTACTTGCGCGTGCCGTCGGAGGAAATCTGACGCCGCAGCATCGTCGGCTTTGAGACGGTGTAGCGCTCATCGAGTGTCTCACGCAGCGCCTTCGGGAGGTCAGTCATCTCCGCCGCGCTTGAGACGCCGCGGTGCAGCCAGGCGAACACCTGCTTTGCGCGGTACGCCGGCGTAATCTCCGGCAGCGCGGCAAGTTCCGCAGGCGTGAAGTCTTTCAGATACGGCTTACTCATCTGCGGTCTCCGGGATGCCGGTTCGCGTGAGCTTCGCGATGAAGAAACCGTCGGTACCGTCGCGATGCGGCAGAAGCGTACGCATCCCGTCGCAGTCCCCGCGTCCCGGGAGCGTGAAGGGCGTGAGCGTGAACTCGGGGCAGGCGTCGAGGAACGCGCGCACGATGTCCTCATTCTCGTTGGGGAGAATCGTGCAGGTCGAGTAGACGAGCGTGCCGCCGGGTTTAACATAGAGGCCAGCATTGTAGAGAATCTCCGCCTGCAGCTTCGGCAGCAATGCAATCTCCGACAGGTCTCGGTAGCGGATATCGGGCTTTTTACGGATGACGCCCAGTCCCGAGCACGGCACGTCGACGAGAACGCGGTCAAAGCGATCCCTGAAACGCGGGACATAGCGGGTCGCATCGATGGGCACGGTCTCGATGCAGGTGATTCCCAGACGGTCACAGCCTTCGTCGATGAGCGTGAGCTTGGTTTCATAGATGTCGCAGGCAATGATGCGCGCGTCGTTGCCGGTAATGGCGGCGATGTGGAAGCTCTTGCCGCCCGGCGCCGCACACAGGTCGAGGATTTCCTCGCCGGTCTGCGGGTCGAGCGCGAGGACGTCAAGCTGGCTTGCGGTATCCTGCACGGTGAAGAGCCCCTCGTTGAACGCGCGCAGATCGGTGATGCGTCCGGCGTTCTGGAGCGTCGCGGCAAACGGAAGGTCAGCATCACGCGTGAAAGTCAGACCGTCGCCCTCGAGTGCCGCCGCGAGCTCATCCGGCGTTCCTTTGAGCGTGTTGAACCGGATAGATGTCGGCGCGGGGGTGTTGTTGGCTTTCAACAGTTCTTCGGTCTCCGCGTCACCGAAGTGCTCAAGGAGCAGTTTGACCAGCGGCTTCGGATGGCTGTAGGTGATCGAAAGATACTCCGTGAGGTCGTCACGCGGTATGTTGGGACGTCCGGTGTCGGCAATTCTGCGCAGTACGGCGTTGACGAACGCGGCGGCGCGGGGATTGGCGAAGCGTTTCGCCTGCCCGACGGCCTCGTTGACTGCCGCGCTTGCGGGTATTTTATCCAGAAACAGGAGCTGATAAGCACCCAGCCGCAGGATTTCCATTACCTTTGGAGCGATTTTGTTCAGCTTCAGCGTCGACGCCTGTGCGATCGTGTAGTCAAGCATCAGACGTGTCTGGAGGATGCCGTAGCAAAGCTGCGTGCACAGCGCGGCGTCGCGGCGGTCAAGACCGTCACGCTCGATCGCATCGTCGAGCGCACCGTCGGACCATGCCCCGCGCCGCATCTCCAGCAGCACCTTCAGCGCGGTATCTCTCGCTTCGGTCATAGTGTTCCCTCAAACCTCTCCGGGAGCTTATGCCCCCTCGCGTAATCCCCGGCCAGCATCATGCGCTTGCCTGCCGGCTGCAGCATCCCGACGCGCAGGGTTATGCCGTCGCCGCAGACCACCGTCAGCGTATTGCCGTCCATGCGCACCGTTCCCGGTGCACCCTCGGAAGGCTCTCCCATCGCAATCGCGCCGAGCTTCATCGGCTGACCGTCTACATATGTGAACGCCCCGGGCCATGGGTTCACGCCGCGCGCACGGTTGTACAGGGTACGCGCCGGGAGCGACCAGTCCATGCGCCCGTCGTCCTTCGTCAGCATCGGAGCGTAGGTCATCTGCGTATCGTCCTGCGGGATGCGCTGGATGCTCCCCTGCTCCAACCTTGTAAGTGTCTGTACCAGCAGATCCGCGCCCATGATCTTCAGGCGGTCATGGAGCATGTCGGCGGTCTCGTCGGGGCCGATCGGCGTGCGGGCCATGAGCAGCATATCGCCGTTATCGAGCTTGCGTCCCATGAACATCGTCGTGACACCGGTCTCGGTCTCACCGTTTATGATCGCTGCCTGGATCGGTCCTGCGCCCCGGTACTTCGGCAGCAGCGACGCGTGGACGTTGATGCAGCCATAGCGCGGGTATTCCAGCACGTACGGCGGCAGGAGCTGACCGTATGCGACGACGCAGATGACGTCGGGCTGCAGTTCCTCGAGCAGCGGGCGGATTGCGCAGCGGCGCAGAGTCTCCGGCTGATAAACCGTCAGCCCGTGGGAGAGCGCGCAGACCTTGACCGGCGACTGCGCAAGCTTCATCCCGCGTCCGACGGGACGGTCCGGCTGTGTCAACACGCCGCAGACCTCGTGACCTGCGCTCAGCAGCGCCTCAAGCGACGGCACCGCGAAGTCCGGGGTGCCCATGAACAGTACGCGCAAAACCCGATTCCTCCCCTACTTCCGGTGTTTTCCGTTCGTTTTCGGGATTTCTCCGTCCTGATCCACATACCGGATGACTTTGTCGGTGAACAGAATGCCGTCGAGGTGGTCAGTCTCATGGCAGACGATACGCGCGGCGTAGCCGGTGGCGGAAAAGGTGAAATGCTTGCCCTCACGCGTCTGCGCGCGGCAGGTCACCTTTGTCGGGCGCGCGACGATGCCCCAGACATTCGGGACGCTCAGGCAGCCCTCCTGACCTTCCTCGGAGCCTTCGGATTCGATGATCTCAGGGTTGACCAGCTCAAGCGGCGGCTGCTCAGGCGGCTCGATGATGACCACACGGCGCAATACGCCGACCTGCGGCGCGGCAAGTCCCACGCCTCCGGATTTGTGCAGCGTCGCGAGCATGTCGTCGAGCAGGGTTGCCAGACGTGCATCAAACTCAGTGACTTCGCGTGCGCGTTTGAGAAGCGAGGGATCACCCCGCTGTACGATGTTCCGTGTTGCCATAATCATATGCCTTTCTCTATAGGAAATCCGCGTAGATGGAGACGCCGCGCGTCCTGCGGTCGGAGGTAAAATCGCGTAATACCTGCGCGATGAACGGGCGCAGCAGCCGGGATTCCTCCGCGCGCAGGGTCAGCGTATAGCGGTAGCGGTTTTTAAGCCGGCGGATCGGTGCGACGGCGGGGCCGAGGATGTCTCCTTCGAGCTTATACTGCTCCTGCAGCGCCACAGCGATCTCCCGCAGCGTCAGCCCTGCCATGTATGCCGTATCATCGAGCACCGATGACAGGACGAACTGTACGAGGACGCAGAACGGCGGCTGCCGGAGAGCCTGACGCAGTGCAATCTCCGCGTTGTAGAAGCGATCGTAGTCCTGCGCAGCGGCAGCGAGGATGAAGTCGGAGCGGGGCGCGGCGGTCTGGATGATTGAAAGCCCCGGCTTGTCTCCGCGGCCGGCGCGGCCGGTGACCTGAGTGATGAGCGCGAAGGTCTCCTCCGCGCAGGTGTAGTCCCCGCCGTACAGCGACATATCCGCGTCGAGCACGCAAACCGTTGTGACATTCGCAAAGTCCAGGCCTTTTGCGACCATCTGCGTCCCGAGCAGCACATCTGCGCCGTGCTTACGGAAGGTCTCGAGAATTTCCGTATGCGTCCGCGCGCCGGAGGTGGTGTCCGAATCCATCCGCAAGATGCGCAGATCGGGAAAACGGGTCAGGAGTTCCTCCTCGACCGCCTGCGTACCGGCGCCGCGCGGATTGAGTGCAGGCTTGCCGCACTTCGGACAGACCGCGGGTAGTCGGATCGAGTATCCGCACTGGTGGCATAAGAGCCGTCCGCTCGCCTGGTGGTACGCCATCGGTACGCTGCAGTCGCGGCATTCCGGAACGTGGCCGCATTCCATGCACTGCACCATACGGGAACTGCCACGCCGGTTGAGAAACAGGATCGCCTGCTCTTTGCGTGCAATGGTCTCCGCCAGCCGCTCGAGAATCTCCGGTCCGAGCGTCCCGGTGTAGCCGCTGCGGAACGCCTCACGTGTATCGGCGATGACGGTATCGGGGAGCGTTGCGCCGCCGTAACGCGTATTGAGCCGGAAGTCCGCGTATTCACCGGTCTGCGCGAGATAGGAGGATGTAATCAACGGCGTCGCGGAGCCTAAAAGCAGCAGTGTCTTTTCCTTATAGCAGCGGAACTTCGCGGCGCCGCGGGCATGGTAGCGCGGCGGCGCGTCGGACTTGTAGGTATGCACATGCTCCTCGTCGATGATGATCAGCCCGAGATTTTGAAGCGGTGCGAAAACTGCCGAGCGGGTACCGACGACGACATGCGCCTCGCCGCGCCGGATGCGCAGCCACGCCTCATAGCGTGCGCGGACGGACAGCGCGCTGTGCAGCACGGCGACGTCCGCACCGAACATCCCGCGCACCTTTGCGGTAAGCTGTGGTGTCAGCGCAATTTCCGGTACCAGCAGAAGTGCCGAGCGGCCTTCCGCCAACACATGCTCGATGAGCCGCAGGTAAACCGCCGTCTTGCCCGAGCCGGTCACACCCCGCAGAAGCGCGGTTGTGAACTCATGGCGGTCATACAGTGCGCACAGGCCTTCGAATACCGAGACCTGCTCGTCGGAGAGGACGGGTGCGGGCGCGGTGGGGGTATCGTCCTCCGGCGGCGGAGGCGTAGTCAGTTCAACAGTCACAACACCCTTCTTTACAAGCGACCGTATGATGTTGTCGCTCGCGCCGGTATAGTAGGCAATCTCGCGGGAGGAGGAAAGTTCGGTCTGCGAGAGAAAACGGACGACCTCACGCTGTGTCTGGGACCGCAGCGGGAATTCTTCCGCGCCGGGGCTGAGCCGGTAGAGCTTCGCCGTGCGTTCGGTTGAGCGTGTACGGATGGTGTCGTCACGTTCAATCATCCCGGCAGCGTCGAGTGTCTGCAGTACGGCATTCAACGTGACGTCCGGCGCGAGGACAGAGAGTGTCTTTGCTGTGACCGGATCATCGGAGGAGAAAAGTTTCTCAACGATCGCTGCGGCGTTCGGAATCAGACGAACCGCAGCCAGCGCCTGCTCGCGCGTAGTATCTGCCGTACGCCGCCAGGCCTCGTCGACGCGGAACCAGCAGCCGGCCGGAAGCATCGCACGGACGATCGTATACAGCGGGCAGAACACTCGGTCACGCAGGAAGACTGCAAGGCTGCGCAGGTTCTCGTCGAGCACCGGCTCGGTGTCGAGCACGGCGTCGATGGGCTTGAGCGTCTCAAGCTCCGATGTATCGAGTGTTTGCAGGACGAGCGCCTCGAGACGCGTGTTGCCTCTGCCGTAGGGCACAAGAACCCGCACGCCCGGCGTGACCTTTTCACGCAGCGCGCGCGGGATCGCGTAATCGTAGAGCTTATCCGCAGCCAGGCTTTGTACATTGACCGCGACGCGGGCTACCGTCTTCTCCATCAGCAGATGGCCGGGGGCTTATGATTACAGCGCCGGCATTTCCTCCTCCTCTTCATCCTCTGCGGGCTTCGGAATGATGCGCAGCTTTCCTTCCGCGATTTCACGCAGCGCCAGCGTTACAGGCTTGTCGGTGAGAATGATGTCTTCATTGTTCTCAGCTTCCTGCTGGATTTCTCTTGCGCGCTGCGCTGCGACATTGACAATCAGATAACGGTTCGGAATCTGTGCAAGAAGCTTATTCATGGAAGGTTCAAGCATTTTGGTAAGTCCTTTCGGTTATTTTCTGCGCGAAGCGGTGATGATCTCGCCCAGCCGCGCGGCTGCCAGCTCCGGCACATCGCTCACGACGCGGTAGTCAAACGCGTCGGCCATTGCGCACTCCCGCACACTTGCGGCCAGACGCTTTTGTATTTTTTCCTCGGTCTCGGTGCCGCGCTTACGGAGTCTGCGTTCCAGCTCCTCCGGTGACGGCGGCATCAGGAACACCAGCACCGCATCGGGACGGCGTGCCCGTACCTGCAGCGCACCCTGCACCTCGATCTTGAGGATGACGTTGCGGCCCTCGGAGAGCGCCCGGTCGACGGGTTGCTCAGGGGTGCCGTAATACTGTCCCAGGTATTCTGCATGTTCCAGAAGCGCGTCGTCCGCGATGAGCTTTTCAAACTCCGCTTTCGTGAGGAAACGGTAGGCGCCGGACTCGACCTCGCCCGGACGCGGGTCGCGGGTGGTTACGGAGATGGAGAGGAAAAAGTCGTACCCGAGCTCCCGGAGTGCGGCGAGGACGGTGTCTTTGCCGACACCGGAGGGGCCGGTGAAGACAATCAGCGCACCGTGTTCAGGTCTGTTCATCGAGCTCCTCCTCGGCGGTGTCCTCGGTTTCGAGCGCGTCGTCACGGTCGTCCAGGCGGTTGGCGACGGTCTCGGGCTGCAGCGCGGACAGCACGACGTGGTCGGAGTCCATGATGATGACCGCGCGCGTACGGCGTCCGTAGGTGGCGTCGATGAGGAAACCGCGCTCGGAGGCCTCACGGATGATGCGCTTGATCGGCGCGGACTCCGGGCTGACGATCGCCACGAGCCGTCCTGCCGAGACCATATTCCCAAAACCGATGTTGATCAGTTTCATAAATACACTCCTACTCCAGATTCTGAACCTGTTCGCGTATTTTTTCGATCTCCGCCTTCATGTCGACAACCAGCCGCGTGATTTCAAGCTCCGACGCTTTCGAGCCGATAGTGTTGGCCTCGCGGTTGAACTCCTGCACGAGGAAGTCGAGCTTGCGGCCGATAGCGGTATCGCCGGCGAGCATCCCGCGCGCCTGCGACAAATGCGACTTGAGCCTTACAAGCTCCTCATCCACCGCCACGCGGTCGGCGAAGAGTGCGACTTCCGTCAGGATGCGCTGCTCATCCGGCTGCACGCCCGTAAGCAGTTCCCGGATGCGCGCGTCAAGCTTCTCGCGGTACGCCTCAACGCTTCCGGGAGACAGCTCCGCAATCCGGTCTATCATTTCGTCGATGAGATCGCAGCGCATGTATATGTCGTCGCACAGCCGTTGTCCCTCTCTTTTGCGCATCGCGTCGAACTCATCAAGTGCGGACTGCGTCACAGCCAGCACGTCGCGTGTCAGCTCATCGGCGTCGGCCTGCTTTGCGGTGACGGTGAAGACCTCCGGGTAGCGCGCGACCTCCGTCACAGAAATGTCGTCTGTCAGGTTGTACTTCACGCACATCGCGCGCATCTCGTTGAGATACGTTTCGAAGATATGCTCATTGCAGGTAACGGTCACGTCGTCGGAGTGCGAGTTGTCGACTGTAACCGAGACATCGAGCTTGCCTCTTGTGACGCGGGTCTGCAGCAGTTTCTTGATCGGATCCTCGAGGTAGCCGTAGAGCCTGCCGGTCCGGACGGTGCAGTCGAAATAGCGGTGGTTGACCGCGCGAACCTCGACGGTGATATCGCGGCCCTCGAAGCTGCCCTGCGCACGGCCGTAACCTGTCATGCTGTTCAATATTGCCACATCCTTATGCTGCTTAATACGGAATGACCGCGAGTGCCAGTCGGGTATAGCCGTCGGTCTCGTAGAGAACGCCGATGCCGTCGGGCAGTTCGCACAGATCACAGTACGCTGCATCTCCGGGGGTTATGACGCAGACCGTCCTCCAGAGGTTCCCGTCGAAGCTCTCCCGCAGCGTCAGATTTCGGCGGGAGTATGCGTCGGCGGGATTGCAGAACAGCAGCCGTTCGGTACCGCCGCGCGTGACGCTGAGCAGACTCCCCTGACATACGGATTCGACAAGCTCCGGCTTAAGCACCGGCGCGGAGAAGGTACGCCCGCCGTCATAGCTTACCGCGCTCGCCCGGCAGTGCCGTCCGGCGTAGCTGCGAAGGTTGACATAAAGGCTTCCGTGCATCTCGGCTGCGGTGTTCTCATTGGTATGCGGCCCGATATCCGCGCTTATGCGCCAGGTCTCGCCGCCGTCGTCGGAGTAGATACAGTGTCCGACGTAGACGGTCGGTTCGTCGTTCATGGACAGAAGTCCATGGTTGCACGGCACGACGATGCGTCCGGAACGCATACGGACGGCGTGGCAGGGGCCGGTGGCATACCACGTCCAGTCCGGACGCGTAGCCATCGCGGAGATGTCACGCGGGGTGCTCCAGGTCTCGCCGCCGTCGTCGCTGTAGATCAGAAAGACCTGACGCTGCGGCGCACGTCCGCGGAGGATGTCCTTCTCATGCGCTGCGGCGGCGTTGCCGGTGAAGACCAGCAGCACACGGTTGCGGGCGGGGTCGTATACCGGGCACGGATTCCCGGCCGTAAACCCGTCGATGTGGGCGGCGACACGGATATCCCCGAAGGTACGCCCGCCGTCATCGGAGATGCGCACGACGGTGTCGATGCGTCCGGCGTCGCTCATTGTGGGACGGCCTTCACAGAATGCGAGCACGCGGTTATCCGGCAGTGTCAGCAGCGCGGGGATACGGTAGACACTGTAGCCGCCCTCGCCGTTGCGGAAGACCGTCATGTGTGTAAACTCAGACATAGCGCGACTCCCCTATCGTTTGAATTTTGGACGGATGCGGAACTGATAATACCCCAGAAGGCGGGTCAGCGCGACATCAAACAGTACAAATACCGCAAGACATACGATCCAGACCGCCCACAGCGGATACTCGACCGCCCACTCCGGGAAGAATGCATGCAACAGCAGCACGATCAGCAAAAGACAAATATTTCCGACGCATAGTTTACATAACCAGCAAAGAACAGGCTTGCGTATCTTTTCCAGCAGGTACTTAAGGATCGGATAGTGGCCAAAAAAGAGAACATAGAACACGGCGGAGCTTTTATCCGGCAGCAGAAGCAGCGACAGCACACTCACGCAGGCGAATACAAGCCAGGATGCTGCCACACCGCACTCGATGAGCACGGCGGCGCTCAGAATACCGGCGACGGCGACGAGCGTGAGCTGCAGTGTCGGCAGCAGGCAGGATATGTAGAGGAACACGACCGCGAGCGCCGAGATGATCGCACCGACTGCAATCCGTCGGGATTTCTTTGTACTCATCTTCAGCAGCAGGGAATCAGGTCGCCGCCCATGCACTCACAGCAGCAGTCGGCGCAGATGAGCGATGAGCAGATGTCACAGCTGCTGCAGCCTCCGGTGTGGCCTGCGTAGCTGTTCTGATTGACGCGGTAGAAGTGGGCGCGGCTGTTGAGTTGGTTGAGAGCGGCGCGGTACTCGGCGTTGCTCGGGTCCTGAGAGACGGCGGCTGAGAAATAGTGGCGCGCGTCGTCGTACCATCCGCGCCGCATTGCGATCGAGCCCATCAGGAAGTGCCACTCGGCGGTGCGCGTGCCCATCTGCTGCAGCGCCGCTTCCGCGCCGTCCAGGTTCCCCGACATGATCATTGAACGGATCCTTGCGTACTCCGGAGACCCGGATGCGCTTTCGTAGCTCGTATAATCCTGCTGTCCGTAGGACTGTTGTGCACCGCCTGCCCGTTCTTTCTGGATGTAGTCGTAGGCCTTGTTGATCTCTTTCATCTTCTCCTGCGCGAGATCGGCCAGCGGATTGTTTATGTAGTTGTTCGGGTGGTATTTGCGCGCGAGATCACGGTAAGCGCGCTTGATTTCCTCGTCCGTTGCTGTGCGCGAGACGCCGAGTACCTTATAAGGATCCATGTCGTTTCCCCTTTTGCGATTTGTGTACGCAGCCGTTCTCGCGCAGTGCGTTCGCCACGGCCGGCAGTCCCAGATATAAGACGTTCTCGACGATGCCCGTGAAGTCGCCCAAAGGGAGCAGCTCCATCGCAGCGATCGCTGATGCCGCCGACTGCTCGAGCGTCTCGCTCAATGCCGCCGCCGTGTCGGCATCCGGCGCGCGGTTCAGGTTGTAGCGCAGTGCGACCGGGTTATACGAACCGCTCCTGAGGTCATCCGTGACGTCGTCCCACGCGTCCGCGATGTAGATGAAGCGGCCGGTGTGGTAGAGAAGCTCCCGCAGTATCCTGCGCCGCTCGTCGTTCGGCAGCGCTTCGGATGCCGCCGCGAGTGTCTTTGCGAATGGATCGGCAGCCCGGTCAAGCGACGGTGTCCGTGCCGCTTCCACGCGGTCGAGCACATCCAGGTTCTCCCGCACCGCGCGGTCGAATGCCGGCTGACGCTTCGCTGCCCTACGGTAGCCGTGCCGCGCAAGAAACGCCAGGACACGGTAGAATAGCCGCTTCCATCCATGCTCGTCGCGGATGCCGTCCCGAATCTTGTGGTAGCTGAGTATGACGGTTGCATCGGCGGAATAATCGAGCGCCGCGTTCCCGGCCATCACCTGCAGCGGACGGATCGGCGACGCCATACAACGCTTTTTACAGGCTGTACAGCGGTCATCCTTTGCGCCGCACAGTAGGATCGCAAGGTAGCAGAAATCGTAGTTGAGAAGCAGCGTCCACACCACTCCGTACCGGCGCTTCAGTGTGTGGCACAGTCCGCAGTACGCTGCGCGCCACAGCTCGTATTCCCATACGCGCAGCTCGCCTTTTGAGGGCTTCACGTATCCGAACATAGCGCCTCCCTTGAGGTGATCGCGGCGGTCAGGCGTCCTGTTTTCGTACAGCGGCGGTTATAGAACCATGTCGCGAGAAATGCCGGGAGAATCGCGAGCGCACCCCACAGGATGCTCCCGCCTGCAAAGTAGCCCACGAAGAACGCAATCAGCGGCAGCAGGTAGACCATCGCCGCCGTACCGAGGATCGCGCCCGACGGCGTCTCCACCGTTACGATCTCACCCGGCTGAGCGCCGATGGGGTTGCGTACCCTTGTTTCCATCGGCTTCTCCTGACCTTCGCAGCAGCTACCGCCTCCGTCGCAGCCCGCGCAAGCCGGCCGGCGCAGTACCCGTACCGTTGCCATGCCGCCGCCCTCCAGGCTGATGACCTGCGCAGTCTGTTTCATTCTGCTCCCTCGTTAACTAAAGATTGGCATATTGGACAGCTTCCCCGAGTTGATGACGATTGTGTACTCGCCGAAGACACCGAGTGTCGAGACATTGTCTCTGAGCCGCACCTTTGCCGGAACCGTCTGCATCCCGTTGATGAGTTTGACGTCGGTGAGGTCGGCGACGAGCGAGATGTCGCCGGAGATCAGCCCGTCGAGCATCTCCTTCGAGCCGCGTACCGTGACGTAGACCTCCGACGTATCCGCCGAGACCGAGTAGCGCACGGGTATGTTTTCGATGCGGATGTCGGTGACGACGATCTGCCGCACCTCGAGATCGACAAACCCGACGTGGACGGTGACAGTATCGTTTGCCGAATCCTTCAGGTAAACGCCATCGGGCAGGGATAGTGTGTAGGTCTTTTCAAAGTCACCGAGCTGCACGGAGAGGTCGATTGTATCAATTTTCAGTTCGGTGAGCGCGTCGACGGTAGCAATATCGCCGTATACCGATACGGTATCGCGGGAGAGCGTGAGGATGCTGTTGCTGGGAAGCGCAGCGTTGCCGTAAAGGAGTTCGACCTTCAGCGGCAGCTCACGCTCGCGGTAGACGGGAATTTCGACATGCACGGTATCGTCGAGCTTTTCATAGGTGTTGTCACTCAGTTCTTCACCCTCCTCATCGACGACGGTATAGGAAAGGTCTCCGGAGAAGGAAGACGCAAGTGAGGACGCGTCGACGGTGACCTGCGCGTACCGTGCCGAGGAGATTTCCGACTCGATGCCGGTGACGCGGACGGTGACAGGGTCGACGATGGCAGTATCGGCGATGAGGCTTTCATGGAGCTCACCGGTATAGACGACATCGACTGGGAGGTCGAGCGTGACCTGGCGGTCGAAGCTGACGGTGATCTCACTGGGAGTACGCCCGGAGACCGCAACGCCGTCGATGGCAGAGATATCGTAACTGAGCGTATAGGTGCCCGGCTCGGTTATGCGTGAGACGTCGGAGCGGATGATGATATCCTCCGCCTTAAGGTTCAGAAGCGATACCGCGCCGGAGAGCCGGACGTCGACGGTGGGCGTCTCGGTATCGGTGCGCACAAGATCATCGCGCAGCCGGAGGGTTTCCTCACCGATGAGCCGGACGGGGACGTCAGCGAAAGTGACGCTGCGCTCGGGGTTTTCCTGATAGATGACGTAGAACCACAGGAAGGCGGCGATGAGCAGCGAGAAAAAACGCATGACAATGTGGTATTTTTTCAGAAAGGCGTTCATTTCTGCCTGTCCCCTTTCCCGGAAGCATTCCTGGTAATCAGGGGTTTTTTGATGGCGCCCCGGATACCGCGTTTGATGCGGTCGGCGGCGGACTTTTCGGAATCGTTTTCGTGGGTGCTCAGTTCGGTGATGAGTGCTTTTTCAAGCGTCTCGGGAGACAATCCGCGCCGAATTTCACCCTTGACGGAGACGGAGATTACGCCGGTTTCCTCAGAGACCATGACGGAGACGGCGTCGGAGACTTCAGTGATGCCGATACCCGCGCGGTGACGGGTGCCGAGCTCCTTGGAAAGCTCCGCGTTCTCCGACAGCGGCAGGACGCATCCCGCCGACCGGATACGCACGCCGACGATGAGCATGGCGCCGTCATGAAGGGGCGCATTCTTGAAGAAGATATTTTTGACCAGCTCCGATGACACACGGGCGTCAACGGTGGTGGAGGCGGTGACGATGTTGTCAAGGCTGTTCTTGCGTTCAAAGACGATCAGCGCGCCGACGCGTCCCCAGGACATGGAGGCGCAGGCGTCGACGATCTCACGGATCATAACGCGTGTATCGGTATCGGTGGCCTCGCGTTCGAAGATCTGCTGCAGACCGGTACCGCCGACGCTCTCGAGTATCCGGCGCAGCTCGGGCTGGAACATGATGAGGATGGCAACCAAGCCGATCTGCATGGTGTTGCGGAGGATGAAGTTGATGACGTTGAGGTTGAGCCATTCGGAGATGGGCATCAGCGCGAGCAGGATGAGGATGCCTTTGAGCACGCGCTCGACGCTTGTATTATGGATGAACTTCATCAGCCGGAAGACGAGGAAGGCGACCAGCAGAATCTCGAGCGCGTCCCAGAGGGTCGCGGTGCGTATAATATGGGGGATTTTGGTAAACAGCTCGCGGAAGACCTCAGACATGATTCACCTTCGTTCGTTCCAGTAATCTTCTTTTTATTCTACCACAAAACGCGGCGTTTGTGAAGTGGGAAAAGCGGTTTTTTTCGAAGTTTTCGTTTTGTTAAAGAAAGCGCCCGATGGAAACCGCTAACCTTTATTTTACCACGGCGCGGGATGGGAATCAAGCTGCAAATGTGAATTTTCGTTGAAGAAGCGAGTACGGGAGAGGGAGTGCGTGCCTTTATTACTATAAGAGATTCTTTTTTCTGTTCCGCTTGATTGCCATGCACGTGCATCGGCGATGCATAACCGGACGGTGTATAGGTATGTACCGACTTGTCAGCGCCGATTGCATCCGTGTCATCGAAGCGGCGTAAACACAGCAAGGGGAGCCTTCCCATCATGAGAGGCTCCCCTGTTTGTTATCTGCGGATATTGGAATGGCGCCGCCTGCGCTGTACTTTCTTCTGCACCTTTCGGTTGTGCAGGATCATGAAGACGATATACAGGGCGATCAGGAGGAAAAGTCCCAGCAGTGCGTACCAAACCCACGGGCGTTTGAAAAATGCGGCCGTCTGCTCGAGCCAGTAGAGCGTCTGCGAACGCTCAACCGCAGTGGATGCCCGCAGCGCAACTGTGTCGATCGGACGGTCCTTGAAGTAGACCGTGACGGAGCCCAGAAGCTCGTCGCGGTCGACGGGCGCGGTGACATCCTCGGCAAGCGTCACTTTCAGCGAGAAGGCGTCGTCCGGGACGGACCTGTGAACCAGTTTACTCACCGCGTGTTCGGGTCGTACGACGACGAAGTCGCGCTTATCCGCCAGCGCTACCGGCACCTCCGCCACCGGTGTCGAGGTCGTCAGCACCGTGCGGAACGAGAAGCTGCGGAAGGCCCAGACGAACAGCTTCTTTGTATCCATATAGCTGCGGATCTGCCGGATGCCGGAGTGGGTGTAGGTCGTCTCCGCGCCCAGGAGCACCGACACCAGCCGGAGGTCGTCCTTTTGTGCAAACGCTACCAGGCATACCCCTGCCGGTGTCGTCGAGCCGGTCTTTCCGCCTGTGCAGTACGCATACAGATACGCCGAGGTATTCGTTGCGGAGATCATATAGTTGGTCGAGTTGAATATGCGCTCGTCGCTGATGTTTGTTGCCGGGACGGTTGCCTGTACCATACCGCTGATCTCAGTGAACAGCGGGTACTGCATCGCCGCGAGTGTGATCTTCAGCAGATCGCGCGCAGTGGTGTAGTGGTTGTCGTCATGGAAACCATGGGTATTCTCGAAGTTCGTGTCGCTGCAGCCAAGCTCCTTCGCGCGCTGGTTCATCTTATAGACAAAGTCCGGGATCGTTCCGCCGACGGCTTCCGCGATGACATTGGCCGCGTCGTTCCCCGACGGCACCAGCATACAGATCAGCAGGTCGTACAGCGTCATCTGCTCGCCGATCTTCAGACCGACGTGCGACGATCCCCTCGGCACGGTCGTGATCGCCTCTCGCGAGGCGGTGACGACGTCGTTGAGATGACCGTACTCCAAAAGCAGCAGCGCGGTCATAATCTTCGTCGTGGAGGCCGGATAGAGCCGGTCATCGGCGTTCTGCTCAAAGAGCGTCTCTCCGGTGGTCTGCTCAATGAGAATGACACCTTTCGCGGTGATGGTCGGCTCGTCGCCGTAGAGCGCACGGGAGCCTGCGGGCAACAGCAGCAAAGCGCATAAAATGAGCGCGCAAAGGCGTAAGTACGGACGCCGGGATGCGTGGATTACAGACATAAGCGGAAAACCTCATAAAAATCAGTGTTTGTCTCTTGCGTTCCATGGGCGAAGTGTGATATAATATAAAAGAAATCGTGGGAGTGTGTTATTTACGCACACAGCCCTGCTGTGTTTATTGTAACCCGAAAGATAAGATTTGTCAATTACGAATTTTGGAGGATTCTGATTATGCGTATCTTGGTTGTGGACGACGAGAAGCTCTTGGTGAAGGGAATCAAGTTTAACCTGGAAAACGAAGGGTACACGGTGGAGACCGCCTTCGACGGAGAGGAAGCGCTGCGGCTGGCACGAGAGATGCAGTTTGACATAATCATCCTGGACCTGATGCTGCCGAAGATCGACGGGCTGGAGGTCTGCCGCCGCGTGCGTGAGTTCATCAACACGCCGGTCATCATGCTGACGGCAAAGGGCGAGGATACGGACAAGCTCATCGGCTTCGAGTACGGGGCAGACGATTACATCACCAAGCCTTTCAACATTATGGAACTGAAGGCACGCATCCGGGCAATTCTGCGCCGTGCGGGTACCGCCGATAAGAACGAGCAGAGCCGCCGCCTCAAGATCAACACCATTGAGCTCGACAGCTTCGAGCGCAATGTCTACGTCGACGGTAAGCACGTCGTCCTCACGGCCAAGGAGTTCGACCTGCTTGAGATGCTCATGCGCAACGCCGGACGTGTTTACAGCCGTGAGAACCTCCTCAACATCGTCTGGGGCTACGAGTACCCCGGCGATATCCGTACGGTGGATGTGCATATCCGGCACCTGAGAGAGAAGATCGAGCGCAATCCCGCGCAGCCGGAATACATCATCACCAAGTGGGGGGTCGGTTATTATTTCAAGCAGTAAACGTCCCCTGCTCTACCACTTCCTCACCCTCCGCTTCCGCATCCTCGGATCCTACACCCTTATCATCACCGCCATCCTCATCCTTGTCAACACCACTCCCGTCCTCACCACCCAGAGCATGATCGTCGACTCCAAGTGCAACGAGCTTCTCAAGACCGCCAACATGGTTTCCGCGTCGCTGTCAGGCCTACAGTCACTTGATACCGACCGCGTGACGTCGATTATGTCGATTCTGGATGTCTCCGAGGGCGTACGGATGCTCGTCACCGACCACGCGGGAACCGTTGTGTATGACAACAACACCGCGTTCTCCGTTATGGGCAGGGGACTGATGCTCGCGGAGGTCTACACCGCGTTCAACGGTATGGACGCGTTCCGCTGCGCCTACAAGGGCGGCGCGTTCGAGAGCGTTGCTGCCGTGCCGATCCTGTACAAGTCCGAGCTTTTGGGCATCGTCTGCTTTCATGAGGTCGACAAAGACTCCGGCGCGCTGCTGCTGGGTATCCAGACTTACCTGCGCAATATTACGCTGTTGGTCATTGTCTGCTCTGCCGCGCTGATGGTTTTCTTCACCATCGGCTTCCGCAGACGCCTGGGCAAGCTCTCCGGCGCGATTGATAAAATCAAGGGCGGGCAGTATGAGCACCGCGTCGTCGTCGGCGGACACGACGAAATCACCGACCTTGCGTCGGAGTTCAATGACCTTTCCGGACGTCTGCAGAAGACCGAGGAGCTGCGCCGCCGCTTTGTCTCCGATGCCTCTCACGAGCTCAAGACACCGCTGGCGTCCATTAAGCTGTTGGCCGATTCCATCATCCAGAACGAGGACATGCGCATGACCGACATGCGCGACTTCCTCGCCGACATCTCCAACGAGATCGTGCGCCTCACGCGCATCACCGACCATCTGCTGCAGCTCACGCGTCTGGACGTCGACCTTGCAGAGACGGAACCGGAGTACCTCGATTTGTCGGACATCGCGCGGCGCGCGGTCCGCTTACTGCAGCCGCTCGCGCAGGCGAAGGGCATCAATCTGCACATCGATGCCGCACCCGAGTGCATCATCGAAGCCGGTGAGGACGCCATCTATCAGGTTATCTTCAACCTCGTGGAGAACGCCGTCAAGTATAATATACCGAACGGCGAGGTGCATGTGCTGACTTATGTCAACGAGGGCAATGTCTTCTGCCTGGTGGATGACACGGGCATCGGCATCCCGGAGACCGAGCTGTCGCGCATCTTCGACCGCTTCTACCGCGTGGATAAAGCACGCTCACGTGAAACCGGCGGCACCGGACTGGGGCTGTCGATCGTACGCCAGACGGTTGAGGAATGCGGCGGGAAGGTCTGGGCGGAGAACCGCAGCCCGCGCGGGTCAAGGTTTGTCGTGAGCCTTCCCTACCGCGGCGAAGCGGTGGGTCTGGAGGTGCGCTGATGAAAAGACTGTACGCGGTACTTCTGTGCGCACTGCTGCTGAGCGGATGCACACCGTCAATGAATACCATCAGTGCGCGGGTCATGTGCATACGTGCGGAGAATACCGTCGGTGCGGGCGAGCTGGTCATGGAGACACGAAAGCTGCCGGAGCTGACAGGCGTGGAATTGTATGAACAGCTTGTGTCGGAGCTGGCAAAAACACCGTTGGGCGAAGGACTGAGCGCGGCGATGCCGTCGGGCGTACGGACGCAGAGCGTCACGGAAGCCGGGGGGATCGTAAGCTGCGTGTTTACCGATAAGCTCGCGGAGGTGTCTGACACCGTACGCTCACGGACGCTGTGCGCGGTGACCGGGACGCTGTGCGCGGCAGACGGCGTGAAAGGCGTGCTTGTCTACGCCGGCGAGACGCCGCTGACGTCCGAACCGCTGACGCCTGCCAACTGGATCAGCGACACTGAAAGCCTGCGCGTGGTTACTTACGCGCTGACACTCTACTTCCCCAACTTAACGCAGGACGGTCTGACCACTGCCGTCTGCGAGGTCGATCTGCGCGCGGACGATGAGCCGGCGCTCGCCGTTGTTGAGACGCTGCTGTCAGGCCCCGTCACCGACGCGGGTTATATCATCCGCTTCATCCCCGACGGCACCCGCATCAACCGGGTCAGCGTTGAGAATGAAATCTGTACGCTCGACCTTTCGGCGGAGTTTTTAAGCAAGAACATCGCCGCGCCCGACGGCACCAGTCTGACCGTCTACGCGCTGGTCAACTCACTTGCAGCGCTGCCGCATGTCACGCAAGTGCGATTTCTCATCGATGGGGAATCCGTCGAATCCTATATCCACCCGTACTTCGACCAGCCGATCGCCCCACGAACCTCAGGAACCATTGTGGGATGACCGATACACCATTCAACAGGAGAGATTCATTTATGAAGTTTGATACCCTTGCCCTGCACGCAGGTTACACTCCCGACCCCGTGACGCATTCCCGCGCGGTGCCGCTGTATATGACCACCGCTTACACATACGACTCGACCGAGCATGCCCGCAGCCTGTTCGCGCTCGAGCAGCCCGGCAACATCTACTCGCGTCTGGGAAGCCCGACTTGCGATGTTCTTGAGCAGCGTATTGCGGCCCTTGAGGGCGGCGTCGGCAGTCTCGCCACCGCCTCCGGGCATGCGGCGGTCCAGATGATGATGATGAACCTCGCCGGTGCCGGTGACGAGATCATCGCGGGCAACAACCTCTACGGTGGTACGATGAACCTGTTCGGCGTCAGCTTTCCTCGTCTGGGCATCAAGGTACACTTCGCCGATGCGCATGACCCCGCGTCGTTTGAGAAGCTCATCAATGATAAAACAAAGGCGGTCTACGTCGAAGCCGTCGGCAACCCCAACGCCGATCTTGCCGACCTCGAGGCCGTCGGACGCATCGCCCACGCGCAAGGACTGCCGTTCATCGTCGACAATACCGTTGCGTCTCCTGCACTGCTGCAGCCGAAGAAGTTCGGCGCCGACCTCATCATCCACTCCACCACTAAGTACCTCTCCGGTACCGGCACCGTTATGGGCGGTATGGCGGTCGACTGCGGAACGTTCCGGTGGAAAGACAATCCGCGCTTTCCGCTGTTCAACAACCCCGATCCGTCCTATCACGGCGTCGTCTTCGCGGACGCGGCGAACAACGCGGGCTACATTATGCGGCTGCGTTCACTGATCCTCAGAGATTTCGGCGGCTGTCAGTCTCCCTTCAACGCGTGGATTACCCTGCTCGGTATGGAGACGCTGTCGCTGCGCATGAAGCGTCACAGCGAGAGTGCGCTCACGGTGGCGAAGTTCCTTGAGGCCTCGGACGCAGTCGAACGCGTCAACTATCCGGCACTTGAATCAAGCCCGTACTACGCGCTGTCGAAGAAATACCTTCCGAACGGTGCGTCGAGCATGTTTACCTTTGTCATCCGCGGCGGACGCGAGGCCGGCGGGAAGTTCATCAACGCCTGCCGTCTGATCTCGCATGTCACGAACCTCGGCGACTCCCGCACGCTCGTTTCGCATCCGGCGACGACGACACATTCGCAGCTCACAGACGAGCAGCTCGTCGCAGCGGGCATCGAGACCGGTACCGTCCGCCTGTCGGTCGGCCTGGAGGATGTGGGCGATCTGCTGGAGGATCTTAAGCAGGCGCTGAAGATTTCGCAGGAGTGAGCGGGTTTCGCTGCCCGCACTGCGGGAAGAGTTTGGAGAACGTCGCGGGCGGCGTCCTCTGTGCAAACGGTCACCGCTACGACCGGTCGAAGTGGGGTTATGTGAACCTGCTGCCGCCGTCACGCGGAAAAAACCACGGCGATGACCGTATGATGGTGCGCGCACGGCGGGATTTCCTCAACGCGGGGTATTATCAGACGCTCGCGGACGCGCTGTGTGAGACTGTCCGGACATACGCGAACGAATGCGCACGGATATTCGATGCTGGCTGCGGCGAGGGCTACTACACCGTCGCGGTGAAGCGTGCGCTCGCGGAATATCACGCGCGGATATTCGGCGTGGATGTGTCCAAAGTCGCACTGGAATTTGCGGGACGCCGTGACCGGACGCTCGACCTGGCGGCGGCGTCCGTGTATGCGCTGCCGGTATGTGACCACGGGTGCGAGATGGTGATGAGCGTATTTTCGCCGCTCGCGCCGGAGGAGTTCCGACGGATTCTGATCCCGGGCGGGACGTTTGTCGAGGTGTACCCTCTGGAGAACCATCTGTTCGGGCTGAAGCGCGCGATCTATGACGAACCGTACCGAAACGAGGTCAAGCCGGACGTGCTGGAAGGGTTTGCATTATTGGAAAAGCGCGAGGTAAGGTACACTATGACCGTGACCGGTGCGGATATCGGGAATCTGCTACGCATGACACCGTACTGGTACAAGACTTCCAAGGAGGGTCAGCAAAAGGCGGATATGCTGACGACACTGGAAACGGAAGCGGAGTTTGGTATCGCGGTCTACAGAGCCATACCGGACGCGGGAAAAGGAGGCAGCAGTGATGTATTATCTGGGGTTTGACATCGGAGGAACCAAGAGTGCCGTCAGTCTCGGGCTGGACGGCGATCCGAAGCTGAAGATGGTCGGGAAGCGAAAGTTCCCGACACCGGACGACTGCGCGGCGGCGCTGTATATGCTGCAGGAAGAAGCAGATATCCCGCTGGAGGACGAGGGCATCCGCGCGTCAGATCTTGCGGGCGTGGGGGTATCGTGCGGAGGGCCGCTGGACTCGAAGGCGGGAATCATTCTGTTGCCGCCGAATCTGCCCGGCTGGGACGGCATTGAGATTGTCGAGCTGCTGCGGCGGAAGTACGGCGCTCCTACATACCTGCAGAACGACGCGAACGCGTGCGCGGTGGCGGAGTGGAAGTACGGCGCCGGACGCGGGTGCAGAAACATGCTGTTCCTGACGTTCGGGACAGGATTGGGCGCCGGGATCATTCTCGACGGACGACTTTACGCGGGCACCAACGACATGGCGGGAGAACTGGGTCACATCCGTATGGAACGCTTCGGCCCGGTCGGCTACGGAAAGTGCGGGTCACTGGAGGGCTTCTGCTCCGGCGGCGGCATTGCGCAGCTGGCAAGATATATGGCCATCGAACAGATTCAGAGAGGCACACCGCCGGCGATCTGTGAAACGCACCGGGGGCTTGACTTGCTGACGGCGAAAGTTGTCGGCGACGCCGCGGAGAACGGCGATCCGTTCGGCATCAGTGTCTACCGGCGCTGCGGTGAGTATCTCGGACGCGGCCTTGCGATCATTGTGGACTTGCTCAACCCCGAGCGCATCGTGATCGGCAGCATCTTTACGCGCTCCAGGGCGCTTCTCTACGACGCAATGATGGAGACGCTGACGGAGGAGGCGCTGCCGAGAGCACTGGCGGTGTGCTCGGTGGTACCGGCGGAGCTTGGCGAAAATCTGGGAGCTTACGCGGCGCTGAGCGTGGCGTCGGGCGAGTTTTAACTTACATTTTGGGGAGGTTTTCTTATGAATACGACCGAACTGTACCGTTATACGGGGGACACGTCGCAGGTCTACGGAGTCCGGCGCGTGCAGTATACCGACGGAAACGCGCGCGGCATGGCGGCGATTGAGGTCGAAAACGGTGCGGGTCTGCGCTTTTCCGTCCTTGAAGGCAGAGGGCTCGACCTGTATGAGATGAACTACAAGGGTGTCAACCTCGCGTTCCATACGAAGAACGGGCTTATGTCGGGCGACCGCTTCACAACCGCGCCGGGTGAATTTACGCATGTCATGAACGGCGGGATGATGTTCACGGCGGGCTTCCGGAATGTCGGCGGCGACGTGACGGAGGATAGCGTGTACTTCCCACTGCACGGACGCGCCGACGGTGCGGCGGCAAGTGAGGTCTACGCGGTGACCGACGATGAGCATATGGCCATCGAGATCGGCGGGCGCACGCGTGAAACAGCGCTGTTCGGCGAGAACCTCCACCTGACGCGCCGCATCCGCACTGACGCCGGTGAGCCGAAACTGACGATTGACGACGTACTCGAGAACCGTGCGGCGAGAAGTGAGGACATCGCGATCCTCTACCACTGCAACCTGGGCTATCCGTTCCTCAACGCCGGGGTACGGGTGTACACGAGCGGCGGAACCGTAACACCGCGTACCGCCGACGCCGCTGCCGGGATGGCGGAGCATGACGTGATGTCCGCGCCGGTGGACAATATGCCCGAGCAGGTGTTCCTGCACCGTCTGAACGCCGCCGCCGACGGCATGGCGACTGTCCTTGCGGTCAATGAGCGGCTGGGGCTGGGATTTTTCGTCCGCTACGCGACCGATACGCTGCCGAACTTTGCACTGTGGAAGTCGATGGCGGCGGGTGACTATGCGCTCGGGCTGGAGCCGACGAATAACCTGCTGCGTGGACGTATCGAAGAACGCAAGGCGGGCGGGCTGACTGCCATTGAGCCGTTCGGGAAGGTGTGCTTCCATGTTGAACTGGGCGTTGTGGACGGCGCGGAGAAGATCGCGGCGTTCCGGCGTGCGTACTGCGTATGACGAGACGTCTTGCGGGGCTGCTGCTCGCGTTTATTCTGCTGATTCCATTCGTGTACGCCACGGACAATGCCGCCGCGCTGGTGCTGGACGGTGAGACGTGCGCGTTCACTGTCCGTGTCATGAATGGGACGACGTTCATACCGCTCTACGACCTCGGCATTGCGATGGGGGCACGAGTGCGCATTTCCGCGCGCGGCTTCCTGACCACGGTGGAGCGGGACGGTCATATGCTGCGGGTGAGCATGTCATCAAAGAACTGTACGGCGGACAGCGGGACCATAACACTCACCGCCTACCCGTTCTGGCACGACGGTCAGGTCTGGATGCCCGTACGCCCGTTCGCGGAGCTGTTCGGGTATAGACTCCTCTACGACGATGTGGAGAAGACGCTCTATATGACTTCCGGCGCGAAAGAGGTGCCTGAGGGCGTACGGATTCCGACACTGATGTACCATGCGGTATCCGACGATATCTGGGGGATTGAGGAGCTGTTCGTCAAGCCGGCGGAGTTTGAGAAGCAGCTTCAGTACCTCACCGAAAACGGCTACGACACGATCACCTATGAGGATCTGCCGCGGCTTTCGGAATACGACAAGCCCGTGCTGCTGACGTTCGACGACGGGTATCTGGACAATTACACCATCGTGTACCCTCTTTTACGCAAGTACAACTGCAAGGCAACGTTTTTCGTCGTCGCAGGGAGCATGAAAAACGCGCGCTGTATGAACGCCGAGCAGATACGTGAGCTTGCGGATTCCGGTCTTGTGAGCATCCAGAGCCATTCGCTGTCGCATCCGGATATGTCAGCGCTGTCGGAGAGCCAGCTTGTAACAGAGTGCGGACAATCACAGCTGCTGATCACACGCGTGACGGGGAGGGTTCCGTTCGTACTGTGCTATCCGATGGGCAAGCAGAATACGCTGGCACGGGAGGTCACGGCGCGGTACTATGATTACGGCATTCTGATGAATGGCGGAACACACAAAACAAACGCGGATACCACGTATAAATGGACGCGCAGTTACGTGGCGCGCGCGACGAGTCTTGCAAGATTCAAGGCTTTACTGAAATAAGGAGGCGCGCATATGCGTCTGAGGATTCCCCATGACAACGCGATGCTGGCGGATATCTGCGGCGTACGCGAGCCGGATGCGCTGCTCGTCGATACGGTCGTCGAGGGTATACCGGGTCACACGCTGACAGTGAACGGTACGGCTGCGGTCGAGGCGGGCGCGGGACGGTATCTCGCGCGCGTCCGGCTGACGGAGTACCGCAATATCATTACGCTCACCGATACGGTGACCGGCGAGACGGTCACGCAGACGCTCTTCTGGGTGCCGCGCGCGACCGGGATGTACCGGCTGTCGCTGGACGACAACATCTGGTGGGTGCAGGACATCGCGCGGCATGACTATAAGAGCATCTTCGAGAACCCGTACCTCGCGCTGATGAAAGAGGTACACGACTGCTACGGAACGAAGATACTTTCGAATCTCTACTATGAATGTCCCGAGCGCGGCTACTTCAACCTGACAATGATGCCTGACCGCTACCGGGATGAGTTCCGCGCCAACAGTGACTGGTTCCGGCTCGGGTTTCACTCACGCGCCGATCTGCCGATGCGCATCTATCAGAATGTCAGCTATGAGACGCTGCAAAAGGACATCAACGACGTACGGCGGGAGGTCTACCGGTTCGCCGGAGAGGAAGCTTGGTCGGCGCCGGTCACAACAATGCACTGGGACGAGTGCTCGGATGCCGGACTGCGCGCGTTCCGGGATGAGAACCTGCGCTGCTTTTGCGTGACGTCAAGACTGTGGGACGACGGTCACGCGGATCTGTGCCTGCAGATGGACGCCGTACAGGCCGCACAGTCCCATCAGTACGCCGGGCTGTATGACCCGAAGTACGACATGGTCTACTTCACCTGCGACCTCTATGTCAACGAACATACTCCGCACGGTGTGATCCGTGCGCTGGAGGAGAACCAGGTACGCTATCCCCGGCGGGGATTCGTGGAGCTGCTGATTCATGAGCAGTATTTCTATGAGGACTACGCGGCGTATCTGCCCGACTACCGTGAGCGTGTGCTGGCGGGTGTCGAGTGGTGCGTACGGCATGGCTATCACCCGGATGCCATGCGCGAGACGCTGCTCAACTGACAGATTCCCTATTCAATATAAGGAGGAACTATGCCACATGAGTATCCCGAAAGGACGCACAAGCTACTTTGGCCGCTACGAAAATCCCGAAAAGTTCCGTCTGGTACCGCAGCACGGCATCCGTATCGTGATGGACCCGGGCAAAACCGGCTACGCGAGCTGCTGGGACATGAACGTCTCCCCCTTCGACGGAACGCTTTACGCGGCACTGTGCTGGGAGGGCGGTCACGGTGCGCACGCACGTCTGGTGGCGTACGACTACGACAAGGATGAAGCGAAAATCGTCTCGAAGATCGAGCGGCTTACCCTCCCGCCGAAACGTCAGCTCCCCCACTCCAAGCTGCACGAGTCGATGAGCTTCCTTCCCGATGGCCGTATGATCGCGACGACCCACTCGACCGACCGTGCGATGCACCATCCCGAGTGGATGCCTTTCGCACACGTTGACCATGTTTTCGAGGGCTTCCCCGGCTCTGCCATCCTCATCTATGACCCTAAGACCGGTGAGACACGCAACATGGGCATCCCCGCTCCGCGCGAGAGCATCTACGGCGCGACGTATACCCCCAAAGACAACGCGTTCTACATGATCGGCTTCATGCGCGGTCACGTCTACCGCTACTCCCTCGACGACTGCTCGGTGACCGACCTCGGCAAGGCTGCGGAGGTGTTCTGCTACCGTCTGCATACCGGTCCCGACGGAAACGTCTACGGCATGACGAAGTCCGGGTTCCTGTTCCGTGTCAACGTCGATACACAGAAGCTTGAAGACCTGCACTGGCGGATGCCGGCTTTCCCGGACAACTTCGTCAACAACACCTGGTACCGCTACATGTCCCAGGCACACGACATCTCCGACCACGAGTTCGTCTTTACCTCGACTGCGACGGAGGACATCTACCTGTTCGATACCGACACGCTGCAGTGCCGCAGCCTCGGAAAGCGTGCGCCCGCCGATTCGGTCAACGACTTCCAGTATGTCCCCTACTGCCTGGATGAGTTCGGCGTCGACAAATACGGCGTGCTGTGGTACACGTTGTCAGGTTGGAAGGTCGACCACCCGGTCGATGAGTTCTACGACGCACCCAACCCGCGTCTGTTCATCCGCTTCGATCCCAAGAGCGGGAAGGGCGCCGAGTGCATGGGCATTCTGAGTACGCAGGACATAAATTTCTCGGGCGGCTCGTGTGTCTGCCTGGACGCGAAAAATGACCGCTTCTACACAATCGGCGCGAATACGAAGCCGGTCGAGGGCAAAGAGGGTGAGACCGCGCAGGCGATTCTGTGCGTTGACCTGGCGGAGTTCCGCAAGTATGCGGGTCAGCCGGGACCTGTGTGGGAGCAGCCGTTCAAGGTCACGCCGATGCCGGAGGACAAGGTCGCCGAGATCAAGAAGAAGGCGACGGAGCCGCCGGATTGGGCGGGCGAGGAAGTTTCCGGCAAGAACCCGTTTGCGCCGGTGCCGATCTCACATGTCATACCGATCCGTCTGTGGCGCGCGTTCGCCGACCGCAATCTTCCCATCGAGGAGTCAAAGGTACAAAAGCTCGCATGGGACGGCGACGCGGTACACGGCATCTGCGGCGAGCAGAATAAGTACTACTTCCGCATTGTCCCGCGCAAAACCGCGTACTTTGCAAGCCGTGAGGAAGCAGACTTATCCCAGGAGGTCATGGTCTGGCGCACGGTCCTGAAAGCCCGCATTGTTGAGCGGGAGCTGAACGGACAGTGGGCGATCGACGTGCCGATGGCATTCTCCTATGTGCTTGAAACGCTTGTCCCCTACGACGAAATCACGGTGGGACTGGCGAAGAAGCTTGACGAGACCTTACAGCCCTGCGCCGTGAACATGCCGGAGGGCGTGAAGCTGCCGGAGGTCGCGGGACGCCGCTACCTCGCAACGGCGTCGGCGACATGCACGCTACAGGACGGACGTCTCGCGGTCGGCACGAAGGACGGCCTGTTTGCAACGGTGCGCGACGGTCACGTCTTCAACTACGGCAACGCCGCTCCGATGGGACCGGTGCGCTGCATGACCGTTGCGGCGAATGGCAGGCTCTACGGCACCGCCGGCGACGACGAGGATATGGGTACCATCTTCACATTCGACGATACCGACGGCTTGAAGCAGCTCGGCCTGATCAACTACAACTCGCCCGGCTGGATGGACGGCCCGACGGCATCGAATGTGCTGTCGTCCATCGCAGTCAGCGCAGACGGCAAGACCCTCGCGGTCGGCGGCGCGGACCGCATCGGCGCGGTACATCTGCTCAAGCTGTAAGATAACGAAAGGGACGCTTTCTTAAAAAGAGAGCGTCCCTTTTTTTCATTTCACCATCGCCCAGGCCAATGGGATGAGTGTTCGGCTGTAAGGAAAGCGCAGGTATCTGGGGTCTAAGAGGTCGAGGCGGACGCGGTCGAGTCCATCGGCGTCCTTGAGCGCACGCGCAAGCATCCGTGAACGCGGCAGATCGGGCACATCCCATTTGCGCAGGATGTCGTCCATGATGCGGTCATCCTTCGAGTGCGCCTCGGTCATTGCCTGCACGATGCGCAGCTCATCGCCGGTCAGGTCGAGCACTTCCGGCAGCTTCGCGGAACTGCGCTCACCGTGGTAGTCATCCACACAGTCGTTGACGCGGCCGATATCATGGTAGACGCACGCATCGGAGAGCAGCTGCGTGTCGCGCATGGAGAAGCGTTCATGCCGCGCGATCAGCATCCCGTAGAGCAGCACGCGCTCGTTATGCCGCTGTCCGTGGATGGGCGACGGATGGAAGTACGCGGGCTTAAGATTTGCAAGTGCGTACTGCATCAGAGCGCCGTAGTCGGATGCCAGGAACGCTTCGAGAAGCGGACGATACGGGTCGAGCGCGGGACTTGCGAGCTTTTTAAGAAGGGAAGGCATAGGAACCTCCTACATAAACAGCAGCAGGCTGAACGCCATAACCGCCATGCCGGCGATCAGGCCATAGATGGACGTGTGTTCCTCGCCGTACTCATGCGCGAGCGGGAGAAGCTCATCAAAGCTGATGAAGACCATGATGCCCGCGACCGCCGCGTAAATAATGCCCAACAGCGTGTCCGACATGAAAGGCTGAAGAATCAGATACGACAGCAGTCCGCCGATCGGTTCTGCCAGTCCCGACAGCAACGACCATCGGAATGCGCGGACTCTGCATCCGGTCGCTTTGTAAATCGGCACTGCAACCGCGATGCCCTCAGGGATGTTGTGAATCGCGACCGCGAACGCGATCGGCAGCCCCAGCGACAGATTCGAAACAGACGTCGAGAAAGTCGCTATACCTTCCGGAAAGTTATGTAATCCGATTGCGATGGCTGTAAGGATGCCGGAGCGCATGAGCTTGTGGTTGTTGCAGCTGTTTTCTTCCTGCTGGTTGACATGCGACAGCTCGTGGGGGTTGGAGGAATCCGGCACAAGGTGATCAATGATGCCGATGAGTAATATCCCGCCGAAGAAAGCGAGGAAGGTGTAGATTACGCCGGTCTTTTCTCCCCATGCCGCCGTCAGCAGTCCGCGTGCCTCGGTCATGATCTCTGTCAGCGAGATAAACACCATCACACCTGCCGAAAAACCCAGGGACAGCGAGAGAAAACGCGGATTGATGTTACGCTTAGCCAGTACAAACAGTCCGCCCAGACCTGTGGACAGACCCGCGAAGGCCGTCAGTGCGATGGCGCAGAGTATCGAGCGAAAATCCATAAACCTACCGCCTTGTAAAAAGTTAGCGCAGACATATTCAAGAGTACTACATTTTTGTCTTTTTGTCAAGCACTTTGTGAAGAGTTCCACGAGTACATCACTGTGGAGATTGCGATTTTTGGACTTGTCATCGCCGCCCTATAAAAGACGCGGCCAACGTTTTATCACGTCAGCCGCGTCTTTAATTAAGCCTGTAATGAATCAATCAACCGCAAATTTTCCTGAACAAAACATGTATCCGCGTCATCAACAAGCCGCAGGGTCTCACGGGTATAAAAGCTTTCGACCTCGTACCCGCCGCGGCTGATGGCCTCACGCGTGGGAAGATAGGCACGGGAACCATTGGCGTTGGCCAAGCACAGTGTGTACGCATAGGGACTGGCACGACGCACCCGGAGGGAGATTTCGACGAACATCTCAAACATAAACGGCACGAACAGGACGGGGCCGAGGGCGATGAGTGTCTGCGGCAGGGAGGTCTCATCCGGGAACGGTTCGCCTGATTCGTACATCGCGAGGATGCGCTCATAACGGCGATATTCGTTGAATTCCATGTAACGCTTCTCCCCGGTGAGCTTTTCGGCGCTGCCCAGACGTTCAAGCTGCGCCTGTACCCAATCCTGCGCGGGCGGCTGCTTGTTCGGAATGTGCAGCGTCCCTTGTACCGCTGCAAGCGTCGGGTCACGCCACTCGCGGATGGTGCGCCAGGCATTTACCGCATCGATACCGGCACGTGCACCCAATTCCAATGCAAGCTGCAAATTTCCCGTCGTACGGCCGTTGGGCAGACGCGGCCCGGTATTTCCCTCCGCTCCCGCGATGAACGCCGTCACACCGCCGCTTTCCGCCTCAAGGCGGTCGATCATCGGACCGGCCCAGTCACGCGTGACCTCCGGATTGCAGCCCGACGCCGTACAGTGCGCGCAGTAGTGAATCATGTTCCCGATTATCCCGTCGCGTCCGCGCAGCGACACCACCGTCATCGTCGGATCATACGCGCCCCACGGATTCTGTCCCAACCCGATGCGGCCGTTCGTGTGCAGTTCCCGCCGGTTCACGCCGACATCGCTGTGAACGGTACCGATTCCAAGCGCGGCGGGCTGCAGTGTCCGTGCGGCTTTCCGCGCGGCTTCGAGGATTCCGGGTACAAGGATGTTCTCGATATACCCGTAGTCGACCTTTCCCCAAGCCGATTCGATGCTGGTATTCGGTCCGGAGTGCGTATGGGTGCAGCCGATGACCGTATGCCCTGCGGGGAAGCCGGTCTCCCGCTCGATGGCCTGCTGCATCCGGATGCACAGCGCCTCGCTCATCGCGCACAGCGTCACGCTCAGCAGCATTGCACGTATGCCGGCCTTTTCAAAGGCGAACGCCGTCACTGTCAGGTCATCGTGGATACTCTCGGCGGGACGTCCCGGCGCGTAGCCGTACAGAATTGTCCCGATGGGCGGCGTGATTACGGCGCGCCCCACACCTGCCCGGAAAACTGCAGACTGCTTATTTTCCAAGTTCATCACTCCTTATACCATATAGGTCTGATTGATTATACCACATCCGCCGAAGAATCACAAGGACATATGCTCTGCTTTTATCGGATATCAAGGAACCGGAATAAAAGCGGAAACACCACTTGACAACGCGAAACCCGAATGTTATAATAATGTCATTAAGTCCTCATGAAGTGGACGGCTGCGCGGCTCTTTTTTATATGATACCACGAAGGTATCGAACGTTTCTTTAGGAACGTGATCCTGCGTGGTATTTTTATAAGAAAAGGAGTCATTGTAACTGATGAAAAACCTGAAAAAGCTGATCTTATCCGCGTTGTTGCTCGCAATCGCGCTGCTGCTGCCGTTCCTGACCGGGCAGATTCCGCAGATCGGCGGAATGCTGTCGCCGATGCACATTCCGGTGCTGCTGTGCGGCTTCATCTGCGGCTGGCCCTATGCTCTCGCAGTCGGGTTGATCGCGCCGCTGATGCGCCACCTGATCTTCGGGATGCCGCCGCTGATGACCGCGATCTGCATGACCTTCGAACTTGCGGCGTACGGCCTGCTGTCGGGGCTGCTGTACAAAGCATTCCCAAAGAAGACGGTTTACATCTATGTTTCGCTGATCCTCGCGATGCTTGGCGGACGGATTGTCTGGGGCGTCGCGGCGTACCTGATTTACCCGCTGTTTACGAAGGTGCTGACGTGGGAGATGTTCCTGTCGGCGGCATTCGTGGGCGCGTTACCGGGCATCATCCTGCACATCTTGCTGATACCGGTGATTGTCATCGCGCTCAAAAAAGCACATCTTATGGATGACGAAAAGTAACGGATAAAAGAGAGGTTTGCGTATGGAAGATTTTCGCGGCCTGCTGTTGGATACCTTCGCGCGGTATCCGGCGATGCGGATGCAGGACTTTGTAAAGCTGGCGTACCAGAGCACGTACGGCTGCGGACATCTGATACGCGACATAAAGACCGCAAGAGAGCGTCTGTACGCCGAAGCGGAGAGCGTGACACCGCGTGAACGTGAGCTGACCGAGGCCATCGGCAGCGGACTCCTGCGGCTCCACCTGGACGCGCCGCGTACCTGCTCACTTGCCGCAGTCTGCGCACTGTTTTTCTATACCGCCGCGACTGTCACCGGGACGCGTGAGGAGCTGGAGGAAAAGCTTGCGGTGATCGCGGAGCTGTGCCATGAAGGCGCACTCCCCTGCTCCGGGGATACCTGGCTGCTGTGCTACCGTGCGGCGGGCTGCCCGGCGGTGCACCACTCGGACGCGTACCGGCTTGCGTATCAGCCCGCCTACCGTGTCGTATCGGAACAGGCACTGCGCTTTCTGCCGCTCTGTGAGGCCATCGATAAACTGCTCGCCGAGCGGGATATCGTCACCGTGGCAATCGACGGAAACTCCGGTGCGGGCAAGAGCGTCCTTGCACAGGCGATTGCCGACGCGTATGGCGCAAACCTCTTTCACATGGACGACTTCTTCCTGAGGCCTGAGCAGCGCACTCCCGAGCGCTACGCTATGCCCGGCGGCAATGTTGACTACGAACGCTTTCAGAAAGAGGTGCTGCTGCCTCTGTCGGTGAACACGCCGTTTGACTACAGGGCGTTTGACTGCCGGACAATGCAGCTCGGAGAGCGCATCTCTGTGAAGCCGAAACGTCTGCGGATTGTCGAGGGTGCCTACAGTCAGCATCCGGTATTCGGTGAGCCGTACGACCTTCGGGTGTTTCTGGGACTTCCGCCTGCCGAGCAGAGCGCGCGGATTCTCAAACGCAACGGCCGAGCGATGTGGAAGCGCTTCATGAACGAATGGATTCCGTATGAGAACGCCTACTTCGCGCACTATGGTGTGCTCCAGAAAGCCGACTATCTCTTTTTATAAACGGAGGAACCATCAGGCTGTGGATTTTATCCGCAGCCTTTTGTTTAAGCGCGGCGGCTCACCTACGGACGTTTGGAGACCATCCGGCTGTAGGCGGTCGGCGTGATGCCCTCGTGGATACGAAAAATCCGCGAGAAATACCCGGGCGTCACGCCGAGTTCCTCGGCGATCTGCGTAAAATTCAGGCCGCTGTCCCGGATGCGCGCCTTCGCGTACTCGATGCGCATTTGCGTCAGGCTCTCGCCGATGCTCAGGCCGAACTCCCGCTTGTACTGCTTCATCAGCACCGTTTCGCTGAAACCGAAGCGTCCGGCCAGCTCTGCAATCGTCAGGCGCTCGAGGAAATGCGTCTCGAGATACCGGCGTACCTCCCGCGCCGTCTCGGTCTCGCCGACGTGGCGGTTGCTTTTTTCCGATTCGTCCGTCAGTGCGAGTACCCCCGCAAGCCGGCAGCTCACCATAATGAGAAAGCGCTCGAGCGAGACGCCCACGAACTCCAGCACCTGCGGCGGCGTATCGCGGCGGAGCTGGAACCCGCGCAGCCCGGTCTCGCCGCGCACCGGTTCGCAGATACGCACGCCGGTCTTGATCAGGTCAAGCAGCGTCGCACGCTCCTCACCGTACAGCCTTACCGGCGCGTGGGGCAGCGTTTTCAAAGCCTCCGACGTGCAACTGAAGCTGATGATCGCGTAGCTCACCGCGCCCGGACCGTAGGTGATGCGCGACGTATTCCCCGCACGCCGGAACAGCACGTCCCCGGCGGTATACGGCCAGCACATCCCGTCGCTCTCGTAGCTGCCGGCTCCTGAGAGCAGGTATGTCACCTGCCAGAACGGATAGTTCTCGTCGTACGGCGGACGCGTCTCGATGTAGTTCTCCCGATGATACGCTGACAGGATGTGGTCTACCTGGAAGCTGCGGCGGATGCAGATCGGGTTGAGCGGCTCGGACATGGATACATTCCTTTCATACCGGCAGGATTGTCCCAGTTTCACGCAGGATTGTGTATGGACATCAACCGTATTTTCAGTATACTGGTATTGTAACCACACAGCGTACGGCTGTCAATACAATAAACAGGAAAATGGAGGTCTTTCTATGGAACGCATTCGTTTGGGAATCGTCGGCTGCGGCGGGATGGGGAAGGCTCACCTTGCGGGCATGAGCGAGATTACCGACCTCGCGGACATCACCTGTGCCTGCGACATCATCGAGGAGCGCGCTCGTGAAGCCGCGAAGACGCTTGCCGAAACCGCAGGGCATGAAGTGCTCGTCTTTACCGACTATAAGGATATGGTCGAGCACGTCGACGCGGTGACGCTCGTGCTGCCGCATCATCTCCACTATGAGGTCAGCATGTTCTTTGCCCGGCGCGGCAAGCACATACTCGTCGAAAAGCCCATGTGCAACACTGAGGAGGAGTGTGTCAACCTGATCGAGGCGTGCGAGTCGACCCCTGCGGCAGACGGTCGGGGTCACGTTACGCTGATGTGCGCCTATCCTGTGCGCTATTGGCCGGAGATCATCAAGCTCAAGGAGTTAGTCGACAGCGGCGAGTTTGGCGAGCTGTTCAACATGTCAATCTGGACGGAGCAGTACACCAACTACACGGGCAATAAGGAGTGGCCGATGCGCGCGAAGAACCTGGGCGGCGGTCAGTTCTTCTCACACGGCTGCCATTATGTGGACATCCTGCTGTGGTTTTTAGGCAAGCCCGTTGAGGGTGCGCACATCGGCACCAACCACGGTACGCCGTGGATGGAGCGCGAAGGTACGTCCAACGCGATCATGAAGTTTGAGAACGGCGCGATGGGTTACCACTTCGGCACCTGGGGCGCGCGCGGTACCGAGCACGGCTACTGCTTCCAGCTCCACATGACCAAGGGGATGCTCGACTATCACCGCGCGTCGGGGAAGATTGTCTTATACCAGAACTGCAATCCCGATCTGCCCGCCGAGATGCCGCCGGAGGACAAGGTGCGCGTGCTGTGGGAGGATCCCGACCGTACGAAGAAGACCCAGTTCGAGACGCGTCACTTCCTCGAGTGCGTGAAAACCGAGAAGCGTCCGGATACCGACGGCCGCCGCAGTGTCCAAAGCCTGCGCTGCATCTGGTGGATGTACGACGCCGAGCAGAAGGGCGTCATGGCCGACCTGCGGGGGCTGGGTCTGGACGAATAACCATGGGGATCATCCTCTCCGTGTCACGGCGTACCGACATTCCGGCATTCTATGCTCCGTGGTTTGCAAACCGTGTTCGGGCGGGGTATGCCGTGACGCGCAACCCTTTCAACCCCGCACAGATTAAGCGCGTGTCGCTGCTCCGGGGAGATGTCGACTGCACGGTCTTCTGGACGAAGAACCCCGCGCCGCTGCTTGCGCACCTCGACACATTCCCGTGGCCGTACTACGTACAATTCACGCTCAACCCCTATGACCGTACGCTCGAACGCAGTCTCTCGGACAAAGCGGTACTTGTCGAAACCTTCCGCGAGCTGTCCCGACGCATCGGACGGGAGCGCGTGCTGTGGCGTTATGACCCCATCATCCTCAACGATCGCTGCACCATTGCATATCATCAGAACGCGTTTACAGAACTGTGCGATCGGCTCGCCGGATATACCGACCGCGTGACTGTCAGCTTTGTCGACGTCTACCCAAAGCTCCGCACATCTCTCATCCGGGAGATCACCGGCGGGGAGATCCATGAGCTGTCCGCGTTTATCGGGCAGACCGCGCGCGGCTGCGGAATCACGCCGTACGCCTGCTGCGAAGCTTTGGACCTGACGCCCTATGGCATCCGCAAGGGCCGCTGCATCGACCCCGACGTTGTTGCACATGTGACGGGGAAGCCATGTACCGCGAAACCCGACCGCTCCCAGCGTGCTCATTGCGGCTGTGTGCAGGCCGTCGATATCGGCGTCTACAACACCTGTCTGCACGGCTGCGTCTACTGCTACGCAAACCACGGTGACATCAGCATCCGCAAAAATGCCGCGCGCCATGACCCAAACTCCGAAAGTCTTCTCTAATATGATACCTGGAGGAATCTCTTTGAAAGCCATCCTGTCCGCCGAGGAGCAGCATGCCCGCATGACGCGCACGCCGATTCCGAAGCTCGTCCTCACCCTCGCCGTGCCGACCGTCGTCAGCATGATGATCACCGCCATCTACAATACGGCGGACACCTACTTTGTCTCTCAGATCAGCACCAGTGCATCGGGTGCGGTAGGCGTGGTATTCTCGCTGATGGCGGTCATCCAAGCCGTCGGCTTCACACTCGGCATGGGTGCGGGCAGTTTATGCTCCCGTCGTCTCGGCGCGAAGGACAACAAAGCAGCGGATGTCTACGCATCCACCGCTTTCTTCACCGCGCTTGCGATCGGTGTTCTCATCGCGATCCTCGGCACCGCGCTGCTCGACCGCCTGATGCTGCTGCTCGGCGCGACACCCACGATCCTGCCCCATGCGGCCGCGTACGGCCGCTACATCATCCTCGGCGCGCCCGTCATGGCCGCGTCATTTGTCCTCAACAACCTCCTGCGCGCGGAGGGCAAGGCGTCCTTCGCGATGATCGGGCTGGGTGCGGGCGGACTGCTCAACATCGCGCTCGACCCGCTGTTCATCTTTACATTTGGCCTCGGTACTGCCGGCGCCGCCATCGCGACTCTTATCTCTCAGTGCGTGAGTTTTGTCCTGCTTCTCTATATGTTTCTCAGCGGCAAGAGCGTGCTGCATCTGACGCCCCGGCTCATCGCGCGGACATGGAAGCCCTACGGCGAGATTCTGACCGTCGGAATGCCGTCGCTGTTCCGGCAGGGCTTTGCGTCTGTCGCGGCGGTATTGCTCAACCGCGCGGCAGGTGTCTACGGAGACGCCGCGGTCGCCGCGATGTCCATCAACAGCCGCATCTTCATGTTTATCCTCAGTATGATCCTCGGCATCGGGCAGGGCTTCATGCCGGTCGTCGGCTACAACTATGGCGCAAAGCTCTATGGCAGGGTGCGCGCGGCGTACCGCTTTACCGTTCTGATGGGCTTCAGCGTTATGATTGTCCTGGGCGCCGCCGGGTTCATCTTCGCGCCGCAGGTTGTCGCACTGTTCCGTGCCGACGACCCCGACGTCATCCGCATCGGTACAGTTGCCATGCGGCTGCAGTGTGCGGTGATGCCTTTACAGGCGCTGCTCGTCGGGACAAATATGCTGCTGCAGTCCGTCGGTTGGTCGGTCTCTGCGATGTTCTTGTCTATAAACCGGCAGGGCGTCTTCTTCCTGCCGCTGATCCTGCTTCTGCCCGCACTGTATGGTCTTCTCGGCGTGCAGCTCGCGCAGCCGGTCGCCGATGTGCTCAGCACACTCGCGTGCGTGCCGTTCATCTTCGTATTCTTCAGAAAGCTCCCGCATAAGTCCTGAGCTGCCGACATGCGTGACGGAGAACAAATATCCGTGCCGCCTGAAATGCCGGGAAATAAACTCCGTTTATCTCTTCCTTTGCCCCTTGTTTTTTTCCGTGACTTGTGGTATACTATGACCGTTACTTCAGATCACAGTCATCTGAGTACAGTCACTTCAATACGGGCACCTCACAAGGTGAACCTCGAAAGGGGATTAGAATGAAAGTTCTGAATGTCGCCATCCTCGGACAGGGACGCTCCGGCCGCAACATTCACGGTGCGCACATCCATACCGACGATCGCTTCAAAGTTGTCGCGGTTGTGGATCCGCTTCCCGAACGCCGTGAACGCGCGTTGAAGGAGTATCCCGGCTGTACTGTCCACGAAAACTATACCGAGCTGTTCGGACGTAAGGACATTGACTTCGTCGTCAATGCCACGCCGTCCCACCTCCATCACCCCATCGCCATTGACCTGATGAAGCACGGCTTCAACGTCCTGCAGGAGAAGCCTATCGCGGGTACCGTCGCGCAGGTCGAGGAACTCAAGAAGGTCATCGACGAGACCGGCTGCATGTACGCCATCTTCCTCCAGTCCCGCTACCGCCGTCAGTTCGTCAAGATTCGCGAAATCTGTGAGTCAGGCGTCCTGGGCCGCATCGTCGAGGTCAAGATCACTTCGTCCGGCTACGGCAGACGCTGGGACTGGCAGACCCTCACCGAGTACACCGCCGGTTCTCTCTACAACACCGGGCCTCATCCCGTCGGACAGGCACTCGAGTTCCTCAACTACTATGACGGTAAGCCCGAGGTCTACTGTAAGATGGACCGCGTCAACACCTTCGGCGACGCCGAGGACTTCGTCAAACTGCTGCTCTCTGCGCCCGGACGTCCGCTGATCGACGTCGAGATCAGCTCCTGCGACGGATACCCGCTTTTCACCTATCAGGTACAGGGTTCGTGCGGTGCGCTCACTGCAGACTACAAGACCGTCAAGTGGAAGTATTTCAAGCCCGAAGAGGCGCCCGAGCAGCGCCTCATCCGCACCCCCCTCGTCAACGACGAAGGTCTCCCGGCCTACTGCTCCGAGAAGCTCACATGGTACGAGGAAGAGTGGGAAGAGGGCAACGTTCTCGATCAGGTCTTTGCAAGCGATACCAAGATGCTCTACAACGACGTCTATGACTATCTGACTGCGGGCAAGCCCTTTAATGTCCAGTTCAAGCAGGTCGCTCAGCAGATTTACGTCATGGAAGAAGCACACCGTCAGACCGGTATCTGAATATAGCCGCAATTAAACGGGGGATTCGTTCACACGAACCCCCGCTTGCGCATATAGAAAACCGGGCGTGCTCCGCAAACCGCTCAGGCTTTTATGACCGCTTTGCTGCCGAGCCAATCTGCAATATACGCATACACTTCATTGCGGTTTAACTCATTGAGCATCTCGTGACGGCCGTCCTCCCACAGCTTCACCGTCATGTCGCGCACGCCGGCCTTCCGAAACAGCTCTGCCGCGCGGTTGACACCTTTCCCGTTGCCTCCTACCGGATCGCGCGCGCCGGAAATAAACAGCACCGGTGTGACCTTCGACATTTTTTCAAGGTTCGACGGGTCGCTGATGAACTGCAGTCCGCGCATCAGCTCAAAGAAGAAGCCGGTCGTCGCGATGCCGCCGCACTTCGGATCCGAGACATACGCGTCGACGATTTTTTCGTCGCGGGTGAGCCAGTCGAAATCGGTTCGGGCAGGTTTGAAGGCTTTGTTGTACTTCCCGAAGCACATTGAGTTGAGCAGCTTGCTGCGTCCGTGATCGCCGAGCTTGTTCATTTCGATCTGCGCGAGCAGTACGCCCAGTTTTGTCATGAGCGCCGGGTTCTGCCCGGTACCCGAGAGGATGACCGCGCAGAACTCGCCCGAGTAACGTGTCAGATATGCCCGCGCGACGAAGGAACCCATGCTGTGTCCGAGAAGCACCGAAGGCAGTCCCGGATGCGCCGCTTCCGAGAGTTTGTGCAGCGCCTGCACATCCTCCGACAGTCCCCGCCAACCCGTGCCCGGTTCCAGATGCTGGTAGTCGTCGGGCGTGAGCATCGTATTGCCGTGGCCTGTCTGATCGTGTCCCCATACCGAATAGCCGTTCTCTGCCATGAAGCGGGCGAAACCATCGTAGCGCTCGATGTGTTCGCCCATGCCGTGTACAATCTGCAGTACCGCTTTGGGTGTCTCGCACGGCTCCCAAACCCGGTACGCAACCGTACGTTTTCCGTCAGAGGAGAGGAAAGTTCGCTCGTTTACGCTGACCATCGGATTGCCTCCTTTTTTAGATTGATTTTTCACGAAGCGTACTGTTTTTACGCCAAAACGTTTGATATTTGCGCCATATACACTATATAGGATTTTCCAATGTTTGTCAATAGCCGAGAAGGGAGAATCTTTTTCATGCCAACCATCATTGCGCTCGACCAGGGTACGACCAGCTCACGCGCGCTGGTTTTTGACGAACACGCGCGTGTTCTCGCGACAGCACAGGTGCCCTTCCGTCAGCTCTACCCGCAGCCGGGATGGGTGGAGCATGACCCTTACGACATCCTGGCTTCCGAGCTTTCGGCACTGCGCAGCGCGTTCGAACAGTCCGGCACAGAGGCACGGGACATCGCGGGGATCGGCATCACCAACCAGCGTGAGACGACCGTCATCTGGGAGCGCAGCACCGGCAAACCCGTGGCGCCGGCGATTGTCTGGCAGTGCCGGAGGACCGCGCCGCTCGTTGAGGAGCTGCGGAAGGCGGGCATGGAGCCGTACATCCGCCGTGTGACGGGACTGGTGCCGGACGCCTACTTTTCGGGTACAAAGCTGCGGTGGATTCTCGACAACGTGCCGGATGCCCGGAAGCGTGCAGAGAAGGGAGAGCTGTTGTTCGGAACCGTCGACACCTGGCTGATCTGGAACCTGACCGGCGGCCGTGTTCACGCGACGGACGGTTCGAACGCGTCGCGTACGATGCTCTACGACATTGACCGGGCGCGGTGGGATGAGACGATGTGCCGCGCGCTGGATATCCCGATGGGAATGCTGCCGGAGGTACGAGCGTCATCGGGTGATTTCGGAAAGCTTACGAAGCTGCCGGGACTGGACGCGCTGGAGGGCGTGCCGATTCTCGGGTGTGCGGGCGATCAGCCGGCGTCGCTGTTCGGTCAGTGCTGCTTCCGCGCGGGACAGGCGAAGAATACTTATGGTACGGGCTGCTTCCTTTTACAAAACACGGGTTCCCGTTCGCCGCGCTCGGAAAACGGGCTGCTGACGAGCGTCGCGTGGACGGTCGGCGGGCATACATTGTACGCGGTAGAGGGAAGCGTATTCAACGCAGGATCGTCGATCCAGTGGCTGCGGGACGAACTGGGGCTGATCGGCTCGGCACGGGAGTGCGACGTGTTGGCGGAGTCGGTGCCGGATGCCGGGGATGCGTATATGGTCTCGGCGTTCACGGGACTGGGTGCACCGCACTGGGACATGTACGCGCGCGGCGTATTGGTCGGCATCACGCGCGGGACGACGAAGGCGCATGTATGCCGGGCGGTACTCGAAGGAATTGCGTACCAGGTCGCGGATCTGGTCGGCGCGATGGAGCGGGACGGCTGCGGGCTGACGGAGCTGCGGGCGGACGGCGGCGGGTCGGTGAGCGACGTGATGCTGCAGTTCCAGGCGGACCTGCTGGGGATACCGGTGCGGCGTCCTGAGCTGGTGGAGACGACGGCGGCGGGTGCCGCGTACCTCGCAGGATTGGCGGCGGGCGTATGGGAGAGCACCGACGCGCTTGAGAGGCTGCACGGCACGGCGCGGGAATTCCTGCCGGAGACCGACGTCTCGGCACGTTACGCAAGGTGGCATAAAGCGGTTGAGCGTGCGAAGGCGTGGGCGGATGAAGCATAGCGGTCGTACAGTGTATGCGGAATGATGCCGGAGAATGTTTTTCAAAATATAAGGACGAGCCCCGTATAGCTGCCCGGGCACGGTGAACAACAATCAAAGCGCGCTGGTTATGTCAGCGCGCTTTTTGTCTATATCACTATAACGTCACATGCACCGTAACGACCGCTCCGCATCCAACGGGTACCCGTACCGCCGTACCTTCGACGGGCAATTCCGCGAGATTTGTTTCGTTGAGGTCGGTGAGACACGCCGCGCGCGGGGCTTTGCAAAAGCGCAGTGTACATACGCCAGCAGCGTCTCCGGCAAGGCGGACGATCAGACCGCCGTTCTCCCCTGCTTTGATCGCCTGAATACGTCCGACACCGTCGGCGGTGAGCATGCTGCCCGTAAGCGGCAGGGTACCGGGATGGGCGGGTGTGGAGACGGCGTGCGGAGGATGTTTCAGCAGCGCCGGAATGCGCACGATCTCATCCGCCGCGCAGACACCGGTGTAGAGCGTCATGTGATGACGGCCAAGCTCGGGGTATGGGTCGGGGTCGTACGAAGCCCGCAGCAGCGTGCAGGAGATACTCCGGTCGCATCCCCGGAAGCCATACTTCCCGTCGGCGTAGAGGAAGACCGCCGCGCCGTTGTGCACCGCCGCAGCCATCGAGTTCGCCGGGACGTCGTGCCGCAGCGCCGGACGCGTGAGTTCCCCGTAGGGGATATCATAGCGGTAGGCATCAGGCGTGAACGCGAGCGGCATGTGGAAATTGAGCTGGGGGATGCCGTGTTCCCGTGAGCCGCGCTCGAACCAGTCGGCAGTGATGTCCCAGCGTAAGGCGCATGCGGACGCGTCGAGCGTCACGGTAACGCCGAGGGTGTTGTCACGAAAGCATGTCTGGAACGTGACCGACTGCCGGAGAGAATTCCGTTCGACCTTCGTGACGCGGACGGGGTTATCATTGATGACGCCGACCTTCATGTACGGCCCGACGCGCCAGGCGGTCATGCCCTGGACGCTGCTCTCGAGGATGTCGCGGAAGACGCACGACGGTTGATCGATCAGTGTGACGCCGCGCAGTTTATCGGTCAGCTCGGTCAGCGCCATCGTATCCGATTGGAAGACCGTGCGGAGGATATCGTTTTCCAGTACGATCGGGTCATCGGCGTAGCTGTCGATACGTGGGTGCAGGGCATACGGGATGGTCAGTGCCGGTGCATTTGCTTTAAGCACGATTGTCGTATAGCCGCAGCCCGGGAGGTTTACGCGGACGAGCACGCGGGTCGCCATGTGCCCCCAATACCCTTCGTTCGTCCCAATGACCTCACAGGGAAGCCTATGACCGTCTGCGTCATACGCGGTCAGTCGGGACGGATCGGGGTAGTCCCAGACGGTCAGCTCGACGACCTCGTCGCGGGCGTCCTGTGTGGTGTTGAACAGCACATACACGCGCGTCAGCCCATTTCCCCGTTCTGCCTTCGCGAACGCGTGCAGACCACGGTCGACGTCAAGGGAACCGACCGTGTACCCGACACCCGCGCCTTCCGATATAGACGCGGTATCAAGCGGCTCGGCGTAGGCGGAGGTATCCACGGCGTCGGCGATTCCGCGCATCGCGATGGATGCCTGTGTGCCGACGGACGCCATGACGCGCTGAAACTGCCCGAGCGCGTATTCTCGCGTATCAACGGTGCCTGAGCCGGGGAGAATGTCGTGGAAATGGTTGAACAGCAGACCCTCCCACGCTTTTTGCAGCGTATCGGCGGGATGCGGAGTGCCGGTGAGCGCTGTGTCGAGCGCAAGCAAAGTCTCGGCCTCGTTGATGCGTGCTTCGGCAGTACGGTTGGCGGCTTTGATGCGGCTTTGTGTGGTGTAGCAGCCGGTGAAAACATAGTTCAGCTCGCCCTCGACGACCGGGAATGTCTCACGACGTGCATTGAGCGTATCAAAAAACTCGCGGAAGGTACCGAAGACGAGCGTCGGCATCAGCGGCCAGGACTGCATATCGCGCAGACGTTCGATGTCGCGCCGGGTCGGGCCGCCGCCGTGGTTGCCCACGCCGTAGACCTTGAGCGCCGTCGTCAGCCCGTACCGATGGCTGAACGCCGGGAGATGGAGGAACGCGTCGGGCGTGACAGTCGCATTGTACCACACCGGTTCGCGGTAAGAGAGTACCTCTGCGCCGGATGGAGACCGCCAGCGGTAGATGTTGTGACCGTCGTAACCCCGGCAGTGGTAGTAGTAAGCAACGTCCCCGGCTCTGAGTATCTCCGGGACGTTGGCGTTATGTCCGAAGGTATCCGGTTCGAAGTCGATCTGGAGACTGTGCGGGTCGACGTCGAACAGCTTACTCAGGTAGCGCTTGGTAAGCAGGATATGCCGCGCGAGGCTCTCGCCGTCGGGCATGTTCTTATCTGTCTCGACCCACGTCGACGCAGTCAGTTCCCAGCGGCCCTCCCGAACGCGCTGTCGGATTTCGTCCAGCATAGCCGGCTCGTATTCCTCGACGATCTTGTACACGGACGCCTGTGACTGAGAAAAGGTGAAGTCGGGGTATTCGCGCATCAGGCTGAGCACGGTACGGAAGGTGTCGAGCGTGACGGCAGCGGTCTCGGGATAGCCCCACATCCAGTTCATGTCGATGTGCGCGTGCCCGGCGAGCAGTACGCGCAACTTCTTGCAGATCGGCGACAATGCGGCAAGGCTCCGCTCCATCTCGGCGAGCGTGGTATTTGTGACAGCACCGTCGGAGAGATACCGCTTATACAGTGCGTCGGCAGCGGATTCGACAAGCGGCATCAAGGCAGGGTCAAGCCGCGCCAATTCATAGACATAGCGCAGCTCATTGATCGCACGCTCGTTTGTGTAACCATCGGGGGCGGCTTTGATCAGGGCATACAGCGATTCCATAAGCGGCACCTCATAACGAAAGGAGGGGCTTAGCCCCTCCTGTTTTTATCTGCTCAGACGGTGAAGCGCATCTTCTCGCGGTTGTCGCGGAGGATGCGGTCGCGTTCCATATCCCAGACGCGGCGGTAGGCCTCGGCGGTCTTGGCACGGACGACCTCGGGATTTTTTGCGGCGTAGTCATTGCTCTCGGAGCCGTAGTAGCCCCAGGCGATGATGGTACGCGCGCCGGCGTCGTAGGCTGCCTCGGTCGCGGCGATGATCTCCTCCTCGCGTCCGCGCGGGGTGTTGTAGGTCTGGATCCAGATGTTGTGATCCTTCTTGAAGTGGTCGGAGACCTCGAGGTTGCGCTGCGTGCCCCTGTAGACGAACTCATATGGGTTCACGCCGGGATGTCCGAGCCAGTATGGGTCGGAGCCGATGTTGTCGAGTGTCGGCAGGCTGCACAGCCGGTCGAGGTTTGTAAGGTTGATGCCGTGCGAATCACCGAGCATAACGCAGACGGTGTTGATGATGCCCTTAGAGTTGCTGTACGCGGTAACCTCGCGGAAGTAATCGACGATGGTGTCGGTACGGAACGCCTCGACGTTCTCATCGGCAACGAGCGGCATAGAATAGCCGTACTTGTCCTCGAACTTCTTGCGGCAGATCGGACAGCAGCAGCCGTAAACTACCGTATCGCCGACCTTTTTCTTCGGCTGATGCGGCTCGTCCCAGAAAATTGTCTTGCCGCCGATGTACTCGACCGCGTCGATCCACTCGCGGGTGAACTTACGGAAGTTGGGGTTATTCAGGCACGCGCGCACGGGATCCATATCGCCGTTGGAGTAGATGATATGGGCGTCGGGGTAGTACGCAAGGACATGGGACTTGTCTCCGGGAGGGCCTCCGATCCCCCAGTTGTCGACCCAGGTTTCCAAGCCGCAGTCCTCGGACATCGCAAGCAGCTCTTTCATGATGTTCTTGTGCCGATCCCAATCGGTATGGGAGAACATGTGGACGACGAGATTTGCGTTGTTGGCAGCCATGTCTTTGAAATCAACGAGCGCGTGGCGGGGCATGCGGTTGCCGTGGTATGCGTAGCCGGTCTTCAGGGGTTTCATAGGGAAATCCTCCTTATAATATAGCATGGATGATTCATGGGATGCCGGAACGGAATATCCGTCCTTATGCCTGCGGCAGCTGTTTAAGCAGCGCTTCGACTTCCTCGCGGGTATACTCGTAGTCACTGCCGCAGTAGTCGCAGTGCACCTCGACGGGCTTGTCGGCGATGGACATAAGCTCCTTATACCCGAGACTCAACAGCACTCGCTCGACGCTCTCCCGTGTACAGCCGCAGTGGAAACGCGCGGGTATCTTATCCGTGACGGTGACGTCAAAGCCGGACAGCGCCTCTCTCAGCACTCCCTCGGCGTCGAGCCCGCGGTCCAGGAGTGTCGTGACGGACGGAAGCGCGGACAGTCTTGCCTCGAGCTTTACGATGATCTCCTCAGGCGTATCCGGCAGAAGCTGCAGGATGAACCCGCCTGCCTGCCGGACGGTGTTGTTGCGGTTCATCAGCACGCCCAGGCTGACGGCTGACGGGGTCTGCTCGGATGCAGCGTAGTAGTAGGTCAAATCCTCCGCGATCTCGCCGGACACCAGCTCCGAGGTGCCGGTAAACGGCTCGCCCGCGGAGCCTTTCCGGGTAACGCGCAGGATGCCGCCGCCCATTGTCCCGTCTGCGGTACAATAGCCTCTGACCGCTCCCGCGACATCGAGCTTGCCCTTGTCGTTGGCACCGATCATGACGCAGGGTTCACCCGGATAACCGCGTACCTCGGCGCGGTTGTTGGATTCGGCGAGCAGCGTCTTGACAAGCCCGTCGCCCTCGATCTTGAGGACCAGCCGCTCGTCGTCGCGTTTGAGCGTGACGCCCATCATTGCGGCGGCAGTGAGCAGACGTCCGAGCGCGGCGGTGACGACGGGGCTTGTGTTATGGCGTACGCGCGCTTCCTCGACGAGGTCACGGGTACTTGCGGCGAACGCACGGCAAAACGGCTCCGTCGACACCTTCCGGTCGACAACCGACGAGCGCAGGATATAATCGGACAAGAGGATGACTCCCTTCGCATGGTACAATAGAACGGAATCCGAGAAGACAGGAGTTTCAAGCAGGTCTGTCAGGCATGGAACACAGCCGTCCGGCATACACTGCACCGCCGGCATCAACCACAGGAGGGAACTTTTTAAACTCCGCGGCGTCTTGTGTACGGAGGCTCCGGGCTGTTTTCAGTATATCACATAGTGTGCCGGAAAGCAAGAGGAACCGTTGGAATTGGATTGAAAAACGTTGAAATGTAAAATATTGCTTTTTTGCTCTTGCATTCTGTATGCGTTTGTGGTATAATACACAAGCTTTGGACGCGAACGGCGGGATGAAGCATCCTGCCGTTCGGTTTTTGGCAGTGGGATGGAGCTTCCCACGCAACAGGGATTTTGGAGGAAACGTCATGGTATATAATCAGATCAAGCAGGTACTCCCCCACTTCCGCTTTGAAGGTTACTATGTCTCCGCCGAAGAGCTGCACTCGGGCAACATCAACAATACATATCATCTGCAATACCGTAAGAACGGTGTCCCCATGCACTACCTGCTGCAGAACGTCAACACCTATGTCTTCCACGACCCGTACGCGGTGATGGAGAACATAGAGAAGATCACCGACCATCTGCGGCGGAAATACCTGGCCGGCGGTGTCGATCCGACGCGGCGCGTACTGGAGATCATCCCGACGATTGACGGGCGGACGATGCACAAAAACGGCGGCTACTGGCGCGCCTACCGCTATATTGAGAACGCGACGGCATATGACCGGGTGATGCGGCCCAAGCAGTTCGAGGAGGCAGGCCGTGCGTTCGGCGAGTTTCAAAGGATGCTGTGTGACTTCCCGGCAGGAGAGCTGCATACAACAATCCCGGACTTCCACAACACCACCAAACGCTTCTATGCGTTCGTACGGGCTGTGTCGGAGGATAAGGCGGGACGTGTCCGCGCGCTCGAGCCGGAAATCGAATTCATGTTCGAACATCGCCGCGCAATGGGCACGATCGTCCGGGAGTTGGAGCGAGGCGTTCTTCCGCTGCGTGTGACGCACAACGACACGAAGATCAACAACGTGATGATCGACAACGATACGGATAAGGCGGTATGCGTAATTGACCTGGACACAGTGATGCCGGGCAGCGCGCTGTATGATTACGGTGATGCGATCCGCTTCGGTGCGAGCACGGCGGCTGAAGATGAGGAAGACACGTCGAAGATCGCACTGGATATGGAGAAGTTCAAGCTCTTCACGCGCGGCTTTCTGTCGCAGGTCGACGGGTTCCTCACGCCGCACGAAATCGAGCTGCTTCCGCTCGGAATGCGTGTGATCACCTGCGAGCTGGCGATGCGCTTTCTGACGGACTACATCGAGGGCGACCTGTACTTCAAGGTCAAATCCCCGACCCACAACCTCATCCGCGCACGCGCGCAGATGGCGCTCCTGGAGGATATGGAACGCAAAGCCGACGAGGTTCAGGCATTCATCGACGGGAGAAACAAGTGAACACAGAACCCTGCGGGGGCAGAGACGAGGCGCGGCGTTATAGGTTTTCAAAAGCCAATAACGTCGCGCATCGTCTTTTGTTTCCGTCTCCCGCAGGAAAAATTTCTCTCGGGGGCTTCTTAACGTACGGCGGATTATGCGTACGGAAATTCAACGCATATGGTTGACAAGCCGCTGCGTCATATGGTATACTTTATATAGAAATCTGCATGCTGCCTGTATGATTAAACCTGACTCACGTTGCCTGAAACCTGACAAATCAAAGGGGTAAACAAATGAAAATCAGCGATATTATCGCACGCGGCCGCGTGTCCTTCTCCTGTGAGATATTTCCGCCCAAGCAGGACGCCGATATCGCGCGCATCGATGAGGTGATCGACGGCGTCGCGGCGCTCGAACCGTCGTTCATCAGCGTTACATACGGTGCATCCGGATCGACCTCCAAGAACACCGCGATGATCTGCGAGAAAATCCTCGCGCGCGGTCAGACGCCCATCGCCCATATGACCTGTCTGTCCTCCACACGCGACGAGGTCAAGCGCTATACCGACCGGCTCGCGGAGATCGGCGTCGAGAACGTCCTCGCGCTCAGAGGCGACCGTCCGCAGGATAGACCTGAGCCGCTGCCAAATCAATACCGCTACGCGTCGGAACTGGTGAGAGAGCTATCAGCCGACGGACGCTTCTGCATCGGCGGTGCCTGTTACCCCGACGGTCATGTGGAAGCGCGCAATAAGGACGAGGATTTGGCTCACCTCAAAGAGAAGGTTGACGCCGGGTGCTCCTTCCTCACCACGCAGATGTTCTTCGACAACGATGTGTTCTATAGCTTCCTCTACCGTGCGCTCAGAAAGGATATCCGTGTGCCGGTCTTCGCAGGAATCATGCCCGTCACACGCGCGTCGCAGTTCTTGAGAAGCGTCGCCTACTCCGGCGCACCCATGCCGCCGAAGCTGCGGTCGATCCTCGACAAGTTCGGCGAACGTCCGGGAGCGCTGCGTCAGGCCGGGATCGCCTATGCCACCGAGCAGATTGTTGACCTCGTCGCAAACGGCTGCCAGGGGATCCACATCTATACGATGAACCGCCCGGAGATCGCCGCGGAGATTTTCAAAAACCTTTCGTTCATACGGAAAACAAAAATATAAAAAACTAACGCCCGGATTCTGCGCTATCTGAGCTGCGGCGCCTCCTGCCGCTGAGCCGAGAGCATCGGGAGCCGCCGACGGAGAAGTGCGGCGGCTGCGGAATGACAAACTGCGCGTACAGGAAGGAACAAACAATGGACTTTATGACCGCTTTCACACGTGACCGTCAGTTCTTCGACGGCGCGATGGGAACGATGCTGCAAGCGGCGGGGCTGCCGAACGGAGTTGCGCCGGAGACCTGGAACCTCACGCGCCCGGACGCCGTCCGCGCGATACATGAGGCGTACCGGAATGCCGGCTCGACAATCGCCGTGACGAACACCTTCGGGGCATATGCGTATAAACTCGGGGATATCCCGGTCGAGGACGCGGTACACGCAGCGATACAGTGCGCGCGGGATGCCGGGAGTGTATATGTTGCGCTGGACGTCGGGCCGACAGGGAAGCTGCTCGAGCCGCTGGGTGAGCTGACGTTCGAGGACGCGGTGGCGGAGTTTTCACGGGTGGTACGCGCAGGCAGCGGTGCCGACTGTGTGCTGATTGAGACCATGAGCGATCTGAGAGAGTGCCGTGCTGCGGTGATCGCTGCGAAGGAGAACTGTACACTGCCGGTGCTGGCGTCGCTGACATTCGATGAGAACGGACGGCTGATGAGCGGCGCGGACGTGGAGACGGTCGTCGCGGTGCTGACGGCGGCGGGTGCGGATGCGATCGGCGTGAACTGCGGCTTGGGACCGAAACAGCTTCTGCCGGTCGTCAAACGAATGCACGCGTGCGCGGAGGTGCCGGTATTCGCAAACCCCAACGCAGGTCTGCCGGAGATGGTCGAGGGAAAGACGGTCTTCCCGCTGACGGCCGCGGCGTTTGCGAATGAAATGGCGGAGCTTGCGGCGTACTGCGTGGGACTGGGCGGCTGCTGCGGAACGGTGCCGGAGCACATCCGGATGCTGGTCGAGCGCTGCCGGGAGCTGCCGATCCCCGAGAGTGTCCCGCAGACAAAGGCGGTGATTGCGAGCGCATCGCGGACGTTTACCTTCGGGACGGTGCCGTGTCTGATCGGTGAGCGGTTAAATCCGACGGGAAAGCCGAAGCTGAAGGCGGCGCTGCGGGCCGGGAATATGGACTATCTGCAGCGGGAAGCACTCGCGCAGAGCGAGAAAGGTGTCCATGCGCTGGACGTCAACGTGGGTCTGCCCGGCATCGATGAAGGCGCGATGATGGAGAACGCCGTCCGCGCGGTGCAGAGCGTATGCGAGCTGCCGCTGCAGATCGATACCAGCAGCCCGGAGGTAATGGCGCGGGGGCTGCGTGCGTACTGCGGAAAGGCGCTGATCAACAGCGTCAGCGGCAAGCGTGCGGTGATGGACGCGGTATTCCCGATCGCGAAGAAGTACGGCGGTGTGCTCATCGCGCTGACACTGGACGACGACGGTATCCCTGAGACGGTCGACGGACGTGTAGAGATCGCGCGTAAGATCGTGGAGGAAGGGGCAAAGTACGGCATCCCGTCGCGGGATATCATCATCGACCCGTTGGCAATGGCGGTCAGCGCGCAGCCGGACGCGGCGCAGGTCGCGCTCGAGACAATCCGGCGTGTGACGCGGGAGCTGGGCGTGGGAACAATCCTGGGTGTGTCGAACATCAGCTTCGGACTGCCGCAGCGGGACAACATCAACGCGGCGTTTTTCACGCTTGCACTGGACGCCGGGCTGACGGCGGGCATCATCAACCCCGGCTCCGATGCGATGCGTAAAGCGTACGCGAGCTTCCTTGTGCTGCACGGTCTGGACAAGAACTGTGCGGCGTACATAGAGGCATACGCGGATGCGGAGGACATACCGGCTCAAAAAAAACCGGAGGCGCCGGGACTGCGTGACTGTATCATCAGAGGGCTGAAGGACGCGGCGGCGGAAGAAACACGCAAACGGTTGGATGCCGGAACTCCGCCGATGGAGATCGTCGACGGCGAGCTGATTCCGGCGCTCGATGAGGTCGGACGGTTGTACGAGACGGGCAAATCGTTCCTGCCGCAGCTTTTGATCAGCGCGGATGCGGCGAAGGCGGCGTTCACCGTGCTGCGCGAACGTATGGCGGCGTCGGGAGTTGCCGAGAAAACGCGCGGAACAATTGTGCTCGCGACGGTACACGGCGATATCCACGATATCGGCAAGAACATCGCCGCCAGCGTCCTGGAAAACTACCGCTTCGATGTGCGCGACCTGGGGAAGGATGTTCCGCCGGAGGAGATCGTCGCGGCGGTGGTGCGGGAAAACGTACAGCTGTGCGGACTTTCCGCACTGATGACGACGACAGTCACGGCGATGGAGGAGACGATCCGCGCGCTGCGAATCTCCGCGCCATGGTGTAAAATCATGGTCGGCGGCGCGGTGCTGACGGAGGACTACGCCAAAAAGATCGGCGCGGACTTCTACTGTGCCACCGCGATGGACGATGTACGATACGCGGAGGAAATTTTCGGATAACATGGGGGTAAAGGCTATGTTTCTGGATGTTCATGCGCATGTATACAGGTACCAGTATCCCACACCGAACGGCGTGGAGCTGTTTATCAGCCCCGCGCAGCTGAAAGAGACCTACGAGCGCATCGGGGTCGACCGTGCAGTGCTGCTGCCGATCGTCAGCTCGGAGGAGTACATGCCGCAGTCGGTCGGCGAGATCATCGACATTGCGAACGAGTCGGGCGGGAAGTGGATTCCCTTCTGCAACATCGACCCGCGCGTCTACTACAACAACTCGGACTCTCCGATCGGCATGCTGCTCGAGCACTACCGGAAGCTCGGCTGTCGGGGCATCGGCGAGGTAATGCCGAATCTGCCGTGGCGTGACCCGCGCTTTCAGAATTTGCTGCACCATGTGGAGATATCGGGCTTCCCGCTGATTTTTGACATGACCGGACGTCTTAACTCAGGCTACGGGATCTACGATGATCCCGGGATGCCGCAGCTTGAGTACAGCATTGCACGTCATCCGGGGCTGACGTTCGTCGGACACGGCCCTGCGTTCTGGGCGGAAATCGGCACACTGCGTGATCCGTCCGACCGCCACAGCTACCCGAAGTACGGTATTGATAAGGAGGGCCGCGTCGCGGAGCTGCTGCGGACGTATCCAAACCTGTGGGTGGAGTTGTCGGCGGGGTCGGGGTACAACGCGATGACGCGCGACCTCGACTACGCGGTGCAGTTCCTCAACGAGTTTCAAGACCGTGTGATGTTCGGGACGGATATATGCTATTACGGCCAGGAAATCAAAATCGGTGAGCTGCTGATTACACTGCGGGATGAAAAAAAGCTGTCGTGCGAGACCTTCGAGAAGATCGCGCACGGCAACGCGGAACGTTTATTGAAGCTGTAAGGAGGGTATATTCGATGCGTGTCATCATCATGACCGACCTTGAGGGAGTCGCGGGCGTAATCAACGCGGGCGACTGGATTTATCCGACAAGCAGGTATTATGAGGACGCGAGGGCACTGCTGACCGCTGAGGTCAACGCGGCGGTGGACGGCTTCGCGTGTGCGGGAGCCGAGAAGATCGTCGTGGAGGACGGCCACGGCCACGGTGCAATCAACTGCGCGCTTTTGGATGAGCGCGCTGAGATGCAGCGCGGCTGGGGACGTCATCCGTATCCGTTTGGCGTCGATGACGGATTCGACGTGATGGCCTGGGTTGGGCAGCACCCGAAGGCCGGGACACTCTACGGCCACCTGTGCCATACCGGAAACTTCGGCGTGGTCGACGTGAGCATCAACGGCGTGAGCGTCGGCGAGTTCGGCGAGTGTGCGTTCTGCGCATTGGAGTACGGAGTGACACCGATCTTCGGTTCCGGAGACCTCGCATTCACTAAGGAAGCCGAAGCATTGTTCCCCGGCATCGGGACAGTCGCGATTAAGCGCGGCGTGATGGACGTCGCGGGTGCGGAGCTGAACGCCGAACAGTACGAGCTGCACAACTCAGGCGCCATCCACCTCTCTCCCATCCGCGCGCGCAAGCTCATCCGCGATGGTGCGTACGCTGCGCTGATCCGGTATCGCGAACACCCCGAGACGTTTTCGCGCGAGTTTCCGCAGCCGCCGTACACAGCCGTCTGGAAGTTGCGGCAGCACGGAGAGACACCGCCGCAGACGCTTTATAAGCGCCATTCAACCAGCGTGACGGGGTTGCTGAATGCACCGTTTGAAAAGACTTGACGCTGTTTGAGTGATGATGTATTGACGGAAGAGCGGGCGAACACAGCTTGCGGCTGCCAAATGACCATCCATCATGCAGCGTGCTTCGTCTGAGGCTCAGCTCTTCCGGTACTCGCCAGGCGGAATGCCGTACGCCTTGCGAAAGGCTTTGTTGAAGGTGGAGATGTCCGAGAACCCGCACCCCAGCGCAATCTCCTTAACAGGACGCTCGGTGGATTTCAGCAGCGTACAGGCGTGACGCAGCCGGAGCGTGTTGACATAATTATAGTATGTGCAGCCCATCTGCTGCTTGAAGACGGTGCAGAAGTAATTCTTGTTCATCAAAGCCTCGCGCGCAGCTTGCTCGAGGGTGAGTTTCTTCGTATAGTTCAGGTTGATGTAGTCCAGCGCCTGCAGTACACCGCGGTTGTGCGGATGAGCCTTCTCATCGTAGTCCGGGTCGGAAAAGTTGCGCACCAGCTCGATGAAAAGCTGCGCGAGGGACAGCCGCGTTGCAGGACGCCACCCCACCCGCCGCTCACGCCACTCGACGAGCGTATGTTCAAGCGCCGCGCGCAGCCTGGAGTAGCCGGGCTGGTCGGCACGTACGAGGTTGCGAAAGCGCCGATGCGCAAGCTCTCCGGAGTATTCCGCGTCAGAAAACACGCTGCGCACGACGCTGTCCTCAGAGAACTGGATGGCATACAGCTCGATCTCGCCTTCCGGGAATGCGTTGTGCATCTCGTATGGGTGGATGATGTAGATGTCGCCGGGCTGGAACGGGTAGGTGACGTTTTCGAAGATGTTAACGCCCTCGCCGGATTTGACGAAGTCGATCTCCCAGAAGCTGTGGTAGTGCAGATCGTACTTGCCGAAACCGCGGTAGAGCGCGTCTTCCTGCGAACGGACGGCGCGGATATCGAACTCGAAATCCGGGGAGAGCGGAAGCTGTTGGTAGAAAACACTGTCAATCTTGTTCATAATTCACCTGACTGCGCAAATCTTCAGATATTGCGGTAGTATTTTTAAAAATCATCAAAAAACACTTGCAAATGATCGTACGTATAGTATATAATGAAAATGTCAGAAAATCAAGCCCATTTGATGGGGGAGACCTTATTTAATGGGAAAATTTTAAAAAGGAGAGTATAACAACATGGGCGACAAAGTTATGAACGCTGCTGGCATCACTGAACTCGGTTTCCCGATGTGGCCTCAGTTCAACCCCGATTCCTACATCGACGTAGCGGAAGTTCTCCGTTCCGGCAAGGTCAACTACTGGACCGGTCATAAGGGCATGGAATTCGAGGAAGCTTTCCGCAAGTGGGTCGGCGCCAAGATGGCCATTTCCTGCACCAACGGCACCGCCGCACTGCACATCGGCATCTCTTCCCTGGGCATCGGCTCTGGCGACGAAGTCATCGTCCCGTCCTACACCTTCATCGCGTCTTCGTTCTCCGTCGTGCAGGCCGGCGCTATCCCGGTCTTCTGCGATGTCACCGATGACCACACCATCGACCCGTCCAAGATCGAAGCCCTCATTACCCCCCGCACCAAGGGCATCGTCGTCGTCCACCTCTATGGTGTTGTCGCCGACATGGGCGCGATCATGAAGGTTGCCAAGAAGCACAACCTCAAAGTCATCGAAGACTGCGCACAGTCCATCGGCGCGAAGTACAACGGCATCCATACCGGTCTGATCGGCGATGTCGGCTGTTTCTCCTTCTGCCAGTCCAAGCACTTCACCACCGGCGGTGAGGGCGGCATGGTCATCACCAACGACGAGGATCTCGGCTGGGAGTGCCGTTCGTTCCGTGACCACGGCTACGACGTCCGTACCCGTATGAACATGCTCGCGCTCGAGGAGAAGCTGCCCTATATCCATCGCCGCGTCGGCTTCAACTACCGCATGACCGAGCTGCAGTCCGTCATCGGCATCAACGAGCTCAAGCGCTTCGACAACTGGAACATGAAGCGCCGTCTGAAGTATGCCAAGATGTACGATGAAGCCTTTACCGGCCTCAAGGGCATCAAGAAGCTTCCCTACAACGACGAAGAGCGCCAGAATTCCTACTGGTGGTACCCGATTATCCTCGACGAAACCGTCGTGGACATCGACGCTGCCAATTTCTGCAAGGCACTGCAGGCCAAGAACATCCCCTGCTACGGCATCCAGTGGCCGGAAGCCTACCTCGAAGCCGCCTATCGCGATCGCTGCGGATTTGGTACGGTCAACTTCCCCTTCAACAGCACCGAGTACACCAATCCCGCGAGCGTCGAGTATACCAAGGTTCTGTGCCCGAAGGCTCGCAGTCTGCGCGCTGTGACCTTCTCCCTGTTCCTCCATCCGACGTGGGAAGTCGAGCACATCGAAGCCTGTATCGCCGGCGTCAAGGCTGTCATCGCCGAGCATACGAAGTAAGTCATCACTTTTCAAGGGGCGGGCATCTGAATATGCCCGCCCCTGTTGGTATCATGCAAAATCCTAAGGAGGCGGGTTCATGCGTGAATACACCCTGGCTGAGCACCGTGCGCGCATTGCGAACCTCAGCCGCGCGGAACACGATGCCGGACGCTATACCAAACGCGTCCGCATCCGCGACTACATTCCGGGGCAGGCGATCTACAACCTCGGCGATTATCCGGCACGCTTCTCCATCGAGCCGACCGAATACGATGAAGCGCTGCTCACGGAATTCGAACGCTGCGGTGTTGGGTTGATCCAGGTACACGAGGAGTGGAACGACGCTGCACGCCACCTGGGAGCGGATAAGTTTACGTCTCATGATCCCGAGGGCATGCGGCATTTTGTCGAGCTGTGTCATAGGCACCACATCCGCATCATCCCGTACATCTCGTCAGGCTACTTCCATGAGTATGACCCGGATTTCCGTGAGGCGTTCGGGCATGTCGGGATGGAGCCGCACTGGTGCGAGGGGATGACATTCAAGTACCGCTGTTGTGCTCCGGAGAGCGCGGAGTGGCGGGCGTATGTACTGCCGCGTACCTTCGCCGCGCTCGATACCTACGGCTTCGACGGTATCTATAACGACTGGGGCTACGACTGGGGGCCTGTACGTAAGGAGTACATGGAGCTGCGGAAATCCGGAGGAGATGTCGGCACACTCTACGACCCGGCGATAGAAGATTTGCTGGGGCTGATCTATACGGAGGTCAAACGCCGGGGCGGAATCTACAAGCTCCATGCCGACGGCAACAACCGTCCGCCGTGCCGTGACCGCGTGTACGACTACCTTTGGATCGGCGAAGGCGTCGGCGATATGCGCGTCGGGGTTGGCAAAACCTACGATCCCTATGTCGTCCCGTGCCGTGACCTGAGGCATACGCGCTCAGCGGAAGACGAGTTCGCCGCAGCGATCCCGTTTGTCCAGTTCCCGCTGCTCAAACGCGGACGTCCATTGATGGGCTTTCATACCGAGGAAGATATGCCCTACTACGGCTCGAAATCACCCGAGAGCGAGTACGGCTACAACAAGCGCGTTGCCGCGTACATGGCGGAGCATCCGAACGGCCCGTACGTTTACAGCCTGTGGTCGAGCATCCCCGATGACCCGGAGGAGTATCCGCGCTGGAAGGAGTATCTGGCGCTGTACCGTCCGATGGTTGAGGAGAACTCACTGGTGTTCACGGAGCTGCGCGGCAGCCCGCTGTTTACGGCGGAGCCGCCGGAGAAGGTCTTCGCGAGCTTGTTTGTCAATGAAGCATATTACCTTGCGGCGTCCAACTTCACCGGCACACCGTATACGCTGACCCTTGCGGAGGACTGGCAGGACCGGCGCAGCGGAGAGATCGGCCGCAGTTTCACTATCCCGCACTCGTCTATATTATTCCTGAAAAAAACGGAGGAAGGAATCCCATGCTGAAAGCCGCATTTTTCGAGACGGACATCACCCCCAAACTCTATGAGTGTATGCCCGGGCAGTTTGAGCTCCGCAGCGCGATGACCATATACGACCCGCTTTATGCCCATGCGCTGGCGGTCGAGCGTGACGGCGAGGGCTTCATCATCGTATCGCTCGATTGCATCTGTATCGAGCGGCAGGAGGTGCTCGCGATCCGCCGGCGTGTGTTTGACGCGACCGGCGTGCGCAACGTGTCCGTCTCCGGTATCCACAACCATACCGGCGGACCGGTCGCGAACCTTTACGCGTCTCCCAAGAGCGAAGACTACTGCGCGTTCCTGGCGACTCGAGCCGCCGACGCCGCAATCATCGCGTGGCAGCGGCTCGAACCGGCAAAGATCGGATGGGCGGCGAAGGATGTCTACGGCCTGTCGTTCAACCGCCGCTTTCTCTTTAAGGACGGCCACGTCGAGATGAACCCCGGCATCAACAATCCCAACGTCGTGCGCGGCGTCGACGTGATCGACCCGCAGCTTATCACACTCCGCGTAGACCGTATGGATGGCACCCCGATGGGCGTGCTTGCGAGCTTCGCGCTGCATCTGGATTCGGTGAGGGTCAAGGGACCCGCGGGCTACTCGGCGGACTACCCGGGTATCATCGTACAGGATCTGCGGAAAAAGTACGGCAGCAACCTGGGGTTCGTCTGGCTGACCGGATGCTGCGGCAACATCAACCACATCGATACGACGGGCAAGGTGAAGCTTTGGCATGAGCCGATCGGCCATGCGCTGGCGGAGCACATCTCCGGGCTGTTCGACGGCATCGAGACGCAGGCTGACCTGCCGGTGCGTACGGCGACGCGTGAGATCACCGTGACGCTCGAGCGTCCGACGGCGGAGATGGTGGCGAAGGCGCCGAATGCACCGCGTCACAGGGAGATGGCCAAAGCGATGAATCTGCCGGGCGGCACGAAGCCTTGCGAGGTGCTGTGCTACGCGATCGGTGACTTTGCGTATGTCGCACTGCCGGGCGAAGTGTTTGCAGAGTTCGGACTGAACATCAAGAAGCGCTCGCCGTTCGCCTGCACGCTGACCTGCGAGCTAGCCAACGCGTCCAACGGCTATGTAAAGACCCGTGAGGCTGCCGAACAGGGCGGCTACGAGGCGACGCCGTCCACCTACAACATCCTCGACCGCAACGCCGGCTATCTGATGGCTGACGCAGCCGTTGAAAATCTGACCGAAATCCGATAACGTTCCCCTACTCTACCATACAGGAGGAAAACACATGAACGCACAATTTTCCCGATCTGATCTGAAGCTCCGCGCGAAGAGCAAGGTCGCAAATGTCCGCGGAGACAGCGTCGTCGTGACGCTGGTGTACATCATCATCATTGGGGCGGTCAACGGCGTCGCGTCCGGCATCGGAGGCGCTCTGACCGCGGTCAACCTCAACGCGGGCGTGTTTGTCAACATCATTGGCATGGGGGCATCGCTTCTGCTGGCACCGGTCTTTACCTACGGCTATGTTTTATACTGCCGCAACATCGTTACCGGTGCGCCACAGAGTATTAACAACCTGTTTGCGGGATTCAATCAGTATTCCCGCGTCATCTGCACCGGCCTGCTCGTCGCGCTCTATACCTTCCTGTGGTCGCTGCTGTTCATTATCCCCGGTATCATCGCGAGCTACCGCTACCGCTTTGCCTATCAGTTTATCATCGACTACCCCGAGATGACCGCAACCCAGGCGATCGAGGCGTCCAAGATGATGACACGGGGGCGGAAAATGGACCTGTTCGTACTCGACCTGAGTTTCATCGGCTGGAACCTGCTGGTCGGCCTGACCTGCGGAATCCTCGGACTGTGGATCGCGCCGTATGAGCAGGCATCCGTGCAGGAGTTTTACGAGTATTACAAGTTCCTGGACATGCAAAACCAAGGAAATCCCTTTCAGGTGTGAATAAAACGACGCCCTCCCGTTTAACCGGAGGGCGTCGTTTTCTATCCTTTTATGTCTGCACAAGACGCACAATGTCATAGCTTTTGAGCATCTGGACGAACGCTTTTTCATCCTCGGGGAACTCACGCAGGGACAGTCCGCCGCGCGCAAGATGGTGCCAGCGGTGAAAGTCGGTACCGGAGAACTGCGGGAGATGATGCTCTTCGGCATACGCGAGTGCCAGTCCGTTATGATTCGCGTGGTCGGGATGGCCGTTGTAGACCTCCATGCCGTCCAGAAGCACCGGATCAGCCGGTACACACGGCGAACGGAACGGGTGAGCCTGAAAGAGGAATGCCCCGTGCGCACGGGCGAACGCGGAGTATTCGGCGAGCGTCATGTTGAAAAGTTCCGGATAGCGCACCAGATCGTCCGGGGAAAAACCGAAGACGATGTAGTCGTTGATGCTGTCGAAGAAGCGCATCTCCTGCCCGAACAGCACGCGCACGCCGAGTTTTTTACCGGCGTCCGCTGCGGCTTCATAACCACGAATGTACTGCGCGACCTTCTCCCTCCACGGGATATCGCCCATCTTCTCGAAGTGGTGGTTGTAGTAGTGGTCGGTAACACACACGCATGCGTAGCCCGCCGCGCGGTACAGCTCGATCATCTGCGCCGCCGGAACCTTTCCGCACGGGCTGACTTCATAAGTATGGACGTGGGGATCGATCAAGATTTCCTTCATTGTTCAAAAAGATCCTTCCGCTGTCTTCAGATTTCCAGCCGCATGCCGTCGTAGGAGCAGAGCATTCCCTCGCGCGCGGCGGCAGCGGTCATGCTCTCGTGGGTCACGGCGATGTTGTGGGAGAAGTGGTTGACCACGCAGAAAGTGTGCCGGTCGCAGACGCCGGAGGCGAGCAGCTTGTTCCGCAGGCGTACGACATTCGGCAGCCCCATGTGGCCGTGCAGGTGTGTATTGTCCTTGACACAGTAGCAACAGTCGAAACTGATGAGATCATAGCAGATACCCGCGTGCGCGAGATAATCGAGCACGTCCGGAATCACCTCGCCGGTGTCATGGAGGTAGAGAATGTGCTTGCCGTTCGTCTCAATGGCATAGCAAAACGCGTCCTCACTCTTGAGATGGTCGGCGGGCAGCGGAATCACTCGCGCGCCGCAGCACTCAAACGGCTCGTAGGCACGCAGTTCATGCGTGACGATGTTTGAAAGCTTGTTGTTTTCATAACCGTTGACACGCTCAATACGCGCGAGAGCGTCATGACCGGATGCGATGTGCAGCGTGGGAGCGGTAAAGTTGTGACCGTACGGAGCGCCGCGCGTCGCAAGGTCATTGGGGTAAAGATGGTCGGAGTGAGAATGCGTGACGAGCAGCAGGTCGACCCGTGACAGGTCAAGCGCACCGTCGAGCTTGTGCTTGTACGTGTCCGGCGGAAAATCAAGCAGGATGTGTCCGTCGAGTAAGGCCTGCGACCGGGTGCGTATATTGCGTCCGCCGAGCTCCGCTGCCGCCTTGCACTGCGGGCAGTTGCAGAACAGCGCCGGCCAGCCTTCGGATGCTGCAGTACCCAGAAACAGAAACTCCATAAAGAACCCTCCATGAGGTGATTTGACATAAACAGTATTATACCACAATCCGTACGGTATTGCAAGCTTTTTACAAAACGGTAAATATCATCAGACCCGACGAAAATGATTGACTTGACGAAAAAAATGTGCTATAATTCAAAAAATACAACCACATAGGGAAAGGGGATTGATCGCCATGGCTTTTTATTACGACGAACCGTCTCGTACTTTTAATGAATATCTGCTGATTCCGGGTTACTCGTCCAGAGACTGTATACCGTCCCGTGTCAGCCTGAAGACGCCGCTTGTTCGTTTCAAAAAGGGAAATACTTCCGCGATCACGATGAACATCCCGATGGTCAGCGCTATCATGCAGTCCGTGTCAGACTCGAACATGGCCATCGCGCTCGCAATCGAGGGAGGAATCTCCTTTATCTACGGCTCGCAGAGCGTCGAGAACGAAGCCGCGATGGTTCGTCGCGTCAAGAGCTACAAAGCCGGGTTTGTCATCAGCGACGCGAACATCCGCCCGGACAATACCCTCGCCGATGTCCTCGAGCTGAAGGAGCGCTTCGGTCACTCGACGATGCCCGTCACTGACGACGGCACGCCGACGGGCAAGCTGCTGGGCATCGTCACGGGCCGCGACTACCGTATCTCACGCATGTCTCCGGACACGAAAGTGCGCGAGTTTATGACGCCGTTTGAGAAGCTCGTCTACGCCTATGAGGGCGTGACGCTCAAAGAAGCCAACAATATCATCTGGGATCACAAACTCAACAGTCTCCCGATTATTACCCACGAAGGTCACTTACAGAGCTTGGTGTTCCGTAAGGACTACGACGCGGATAAGGAGCATCCGAACTCGCTTCTCGATGCGCGGAAGCGGTATGTGGTCGGCGCGGGCATCAACACGCATGACTTTGCCGAGCGTGTACCGGCACTTGTGAACGCGGGTGCAGATGTGCTGTGCATTGACTCGTCCGAGGGCTTCACTGAGTGGCAGAAGATCACGATCGACTGGATCCGTGAAAAGTACGGAGATACGGTACGGGTCGGCGCGGGCAACGTCGTGGACCGTGAAGGATTCCTGTTCCTGGCGGAATGCGGCGCGGACTTCGTAAAGGTCGGCATCGGCGGCGGCTCAATCTGCATCACACGTGAGCAGAAGGGCATCGGACGCGGACAGGCGAGCGCGGTCATCGAGGTCGCGAAGGCGCGCGACGAGTACTACGAGCGTACCGGTGTGTATGTCCCGATCTGCTCAGACGGCGGCATTGTGTACGATTATCACATCACGCTGGCACTGGCAATGGGTGCGGATTTCGTGATGCTGGGCCGTTATTTTGCGCGGTTTGATGAGAGTCCGACGAATAAGCTGAACATCAACGGAAACTACGTGAAGGAATACTGGGGCGAAGGTTCCAGCCGTGCACGCAACTGGCAGCGATACGACATGGGCGGCGCAAATAAGCTCTCCTTCGAGGAAGGTGTCGACAGCTACGTACCGTACGCCGGCAAGCTCGCGGACAACGTCGCGATTACACTCAGCAAGATGCGCTCTACGATGTGCAACTGCGGCGCGCTCAGCATCCCGGAGCTGCAGCAGAAGGCAAAGCTGACCGTTGTGTCCTCCACCAGCATCGTCGAAGGCGGTGCGCATGACGTCATTCTGAAGGATAAAAACGCGATTGTCATCAAATAAAATGCTGAAAGACATTTCTTTATCGCCGCCGGCTGCGTACGTCCTCACCCTCCTTGAACAGGGAGGGTTTGAGGCGTATGCCGTCGGCGGCTGCGTACGCGACAGCTTGTTGGGGCGTCCGGTGTCCGACTGGGACGTGACGACCTCCGCATTACCGGAGGAGGTCGGGCAGGTGTTCCGGGACTGCCGTGTGATCGAGACGGGGCTGCGGCACGGGACGGTGACGGTACAAGTGGAGCAAGTGAGCGTGGAGGTGACAACCTTCCGCGCGGACGGCACTTACTCCGACGGCCGTCATCCCGACTGCGTGACGTTTTCCCGGACGCTCGCGGATGACCTTGCGCGCCGTGATTTCACCGTGAACGCAATGGCCTACTCCCCCACCCTGGGTCTGCGTGATCTGTACGGCGGGCGGGCCGACCTTACGGCTGGAATTCTGCGCTGCGTGGGAGATCCGGAACGCCGTTTTTCGGAGGATGGGCTGCGGATTCTGCGCGCGGTACGGTTCGCCGCACAGCTTGGGTTTACCGTGGAGCCAATCACGAAACGCGCGTTGTATCACTGTGCGGAAATGTTGGGATGTGTCTCGGCGGAGAGAAAGTATACGGAGTTATGTAAAACAGTCACCGCACAATACGCCGCAGGGACGGTTGCGGAGTATGCGCCGCTGCTGCGTGAAATTGTTCCCGTGGCGGCAGATGCGGGCACAACGCTCGAACAGCTGCCGGATGCACTGAACGTACGGCTGGCGGCGTTACTGCGGGAGGAGACGCCCGAGGATGCGGTGGCAGCGCTCAGAAAGCTGCGCGCGGATGGAGAGACGGTGCGCACGGTGCGTACGCTGCTGCATGGGCTGGCAGAGGAGATGACGGGTGATCTGCCGTCGGTTCGTCGCATGGTCAGACGTTATGGGGTATTATTGCCAGACGTGCTCCGATTGAAAGAAGCTGTATATCTGAATCAAAAGCCCCTGTATCGGACGATACAAGGGCTGATAGATACGATTGAGGAACAGAAACTCTGCTGCACACTCGCACAGCTCGAAGTGAACGGACATGACCTGATGAATATGGGCATCGTCGAATGTGCGGTGGGAGATACACTGAACGCGCTGCTCGATGCGGTGATTGACGGACATGTTCTGAATGACCGCGGCACACTGCTGGAGCTTGCTCAGTCGATGTCGAAGGAGAACAGGTGAAGCATATTGCTTTTGCCCCAGTCGGAAATAAACGTTGCGCGTACCGATTGAACAGTCTTACCAAGAGGAATAACTGTCAACCGCTTTATGTTTACTGAATCCGCATACAGCGGCTGCCATATGCCGTGCTCATCCATGAATTCCACCGTGTATTCTTTCATCAGCGTCCCGGGCATCGTCAGCCGGGGCGTATTTTTATAGACATTTGCGCGTGTGTTGTGGATACGCTCGACCCTGTTCTCAATCGCGATCGTACTGCGGTCAAGGTCGGAGTCGAACAGCAGACGAACACGGTTGACATAAGCTGCTTCGGGCAGTGTATAGGTGACAGTCGTGCCGGGCGCACAGAAGTAACCCTGCTCGCCTTCATAGGTGCGGTTGTTGCGGTCGGCACCGTTGCGAAGGTTAGATAACAACTCATCAGTTCCCGTCGAAGTCAGCGCGGCAGACATCGTGAGCGCGGACATCCGGCGCTTCGTATACGGGATAAAGCAGTCGTCGTACATTAGCGTCTGACGCAGCAGATCACAGTATTGTACATATACTCCGCGCGGCGTGGTATCCTTCTCCACGGCGATTGCGGCGGCTGTACCGACTGCCTGACCGAGAAGTCCGCAGGTTGCCATGACGCGCGCGCTGCTCATCGCAGCATGGGTCATGCTGATATTACGGCCGGCGAAGAACAGGTTGGCGATGTTGCGCGAATACAGGCAGCGATACGGGATCCCGTAAGGTGCGGGTGTTTTGCCCCAGGTGTTCGGATGGCCTTTGTGGTAGAAACCGCCGGGATGGTGATCGTCGAGCGGCCAGCCTCCGAAGGCCACGACGTCGTCGAAGCGGCCCTCATTGAGGACGTCGCCCTGCGTCATGATGTAGTCGCCCATCATGCGTCGAGATTCACGCTTGCCGGGTAAAAATCCCAAAAAATCGAGCTGCCAGTATTCGGAATCCGGGAATTCACCGCTGTTTTTGATGTGATTCCACATCCCCAGCGCCAGTGCAATCAGCTCATCGCGGACCTTTTCTGTGTCATGGATGGAGTCACGGTCGCCGCCCAACTCAAAGTACCAAAAGTTTTCCCCCGGGTTGTCCAGCACCGGATGCCGGAACTTCAGCACCTCCGGGTCGGGATGCAACACCCAGTCCGGCGCGATGTACTCACTCGGCTCGTCATAACGGCGCGCCTGGATCAGGCAGCTCATCCCCATCGTCTTGCGGTCGGCGACGGTCTGGTTGACCTTCTCACCGAACTCCGATGCAGCCTCACGTCCGACACGGTACTCCGCACCGGTCAGAGGTGCCAGTACGCTGTCGCCCGAGCAGTCGGCGAACAGCTTTGCGCTGACTGTTATGAACGTCTGCGTCGTCATCTGCCAGCCGGTCACGCTGATGATCTGATTGTTGTCCATCTCCGCGTCCATACATGAGCAGTTGAGCAGCGCCGTGATGTTCGGTTCATTTTTTACAAATTCAAAAAGCGTCGAATCCCAGATCGGCCACTGCTTGTACGGGTTGCGGTAGTTGTTGACCATCCGCAGTTCCTCTAAAAGACCTGTCTCACGGTTGTTTTCTCCCGCTGCGCCGCAGACCCACATGCGGATTTCGCTCGATGCGTTGCCGCCGAATACCGGACGCTCGTGCATAAGCGCAACCTTCGCTCCGTGCCGCGCCGCTGCGATGGCCGCGAACATTCCCGCGATGCCGCCTCCGACAACGCAGAAATCGACATCGACATATTGATGCGGTAAAGCCATAAATAAGCCTCCTATGCTATTGTATCCGCCATAAAAGATTCGAAAACCGGTCCGTCATCTTGCCGGAGCACCGCCGCGTTCACAGCTGTCTGCAGCTCGCGCTGTGATCCGGCAGTCCGAGAGATTGACTTGTGTGTTCTATAGAAGCTTTCCTTACGATTGCCGGAAGCGCTTTGAGCTTGCAAGAAGAAGAGCTTCCAGACATACCAGCCCCGCGAGAACGCCGAACGCCGCGCGCATTCCCACGGCGGTCTTTGTGAATGCCAACAGCAGCGGAATCGACATCCCACCTGCCGCACCCGCCGCGAGCATCCCGCCCGCTGCCGTGTCCGGTACATCCGCGCCGACCTTCGCTGCGTGAACCATGATCTGCGGCCACGTCGGTGCAAGCGTCAGTCCCGCGAGGAAGAAGCATGCCATCAACAGCAGAGGTGTCTTTACAAACAGCGTTGCGCCGAAGCACAGCGCCGATATCGCAAGTCCCACGAGCGTCAGTTTTCCGACATGACGCTTGAGATACGCCGCACCCAGACGTCCCAGCGCCATTCCCAGCCAATACAGTGCCAGCAGCCAGGATGCGTTGATGTTCACATCGGCGGCAAAGGTGCCCGTCCAGAACGCGGCGCTCTCCTCGATGCCGACGTACAACAGCATAGCGGCGAACATCAGCAGATAGAACGGACGCTTCAACACGCGGCCGAGATACAGCCCCTTGACACGCGGCGGCGCCTTCGGCAGTACGGAACACGCCGTGATCACCGCGCATACGACGACAAGCGCCGCAACGGTCACATAGATTGCGCGCCAGTCCAGGCCGATATGTGACAACAGCGCCCCATACAATGGGGAAAAGCATGCGCCGCCGCAGAAAAACATCTGAGAAAGGTTCATTACACGCGACTCATTGTCGGGATTTTCCTGGGCGAGCAGACTCGACATACTCGACTCAATGGTACACGACGCACCGCCTGTGACGATCGCGCCGAGTGCGATGAAGGCGACCGACCGCGTGCTGGCCACGCACAGGATTCCGCCGAGCATCAGCGCGAACAGCCCGATGAGTACCGGCTTGCGTCCGATGCGGTCGGAAAGTTCGCCGACGAGCGGCGGCATGAAGAACGACGCTGCGAAGTGGCAGGAAATCAGCAGCCCGCTTGCCCAGGCGTAGAGGGAGAAGCGTTCGGTGATATCGGCGAGCGCATATTGGTAGGCGCTGATATACATCCCAAGCGCTGCCATGGACAGATAGCAGACGGCGTTGAGCCGCCGCGTTTGTGTTACACTCATTGCGGACAAATACCCTTTTCGTAGATTTCGTCAAGCTCCGCGAGTGCCCGTCTGGTCATGCGTTCCTTCCACTCCAGATGCGCGCGGTCGCACATGTACTCCATGCTCGGCTCGTACCCGAGGCGCGAATCGTATTCCACCAGCGGGATGGTCTCGCGGGCGTTGACAAGCTCCTGCTCGGCAATGGCACGCATCTCGTCGATCGTTGCGCGGACTTCGTCAGGTGTCAGCGATACCTGCGCACCGTCCTTGATGACGGCCTCCTGTCCGGCGTTCCAGGACGGTTTGTTTCCCTTCGGCGGCAACAGCTTACACTTCAGGATGAACCACTTCTTTACCGCGATGGTTGTCCGCGCAGCATGAGCGATGAAGCTGCCGAGCGCCCACATTCGCTTCGTTTCGTCGTACTGACGGCCGGTCAGCGACGGAAGAATGTCCGCGAGTTTCTGCGCACCTTCCTCATACAGCCGCGCCATCTCCGTCAGGCTCTCGATCTCGTAATCGAGGTTCGCGCGGAGGTTGATGTCGTAGTTGTACATCGTATGGCAGATTCTATTATTGCCGAAGTGGGCGTACGGCGGACTCTCGAGGATCGCTTCCTGACGGAACAGCAGCGGATACGCCGGGCCGATGCGGAACGGGCCGTACTGGTCGGGGTTGGTGGAGACATAGTGCCGGATGCCGTCGGACCACAGACGCCAGGTCTCAAGAACCGTGTCGACGTTCTTCTCTCCATGGTCGCGTGCGGCGATCTCACGCATCGCGGTGTCATAGTCCTCGGCGGGAGACCAGTAGGCGGTATTGGCAAGCTCCGACACGAACGACGGATAGAAGCCGTAGTGGTGGCATTCCATTAGACCCCGCAGTCCCCAGTTTTCGTGTGCTTTGACCATCCCGTCATAGCGGCGCTTCCACTGGTACGGCGCCGGCTCATATGGTACCACGCCGATATCCCAGGTAAGCCCGCCGGTGTTCGCCATTGCGTAGAGCGGAATGCCACGCCTGTGCGCGGCAATCGCCTCGGAGGTGAAATACTTACCGGGGCCTTCGAACATCAATGTATAGTCCACACAGCGCACGGTCACACCCGGACGAGGATGGAACTGCTCGAACATCTCATAGGTTACCTGCAGCGAGATGTCCGTCGGCAGCGTTTCGATGAGCGCGATGCGGGCTTCCTCATTGACATAACCCCAGTTGTAGGTCCAGAAGACGAAGTCGGCGTCGGGCTTATATTTGCGGATGATGCCCTTTACGAGGTTGATCCACTCGGGGTAGTCATAGCACGGATACCAGCCGGGACTCGGGCGGGTCTCGCCGGGCTTTTTCTCCAAACGCAGGCAGCCGGACGTATGCGGGTCACGGCTGGGGAACTCGACGCTCTCGCCGACGAGTGTCACACCGCGCAGACCGGGGCAGTTTTTAAAGAGATTCCCGTAGGTGCTTTCGTAGAACGCGGGCGCGTCGGGGTCGTCCGGATGCTTCGGGCTTTTATAGTAGCTGTAGGCGTAGACGTCCATACCCATCCCGGCGGCACGATAGATGAGGTTATTAAAGTCGAGGTAGCCGTGCGGCGTGATGTTGAGGTCCTTGGTAAAAACGAGCAGCGCATCCATACCCATATGGGCGGCGGCGTTGATATGGGCATCGGGGAAATCGTCCAGCCCGAAGCCGGAGTGCACCATACGCGGGGAGAACAGCGGCTTCTTCTCTACCGTACCGCGTTCGATGATCGGGCCGCGGTGGATACCCATGCGGCGTTCGAGGTAAAAACAGCCCTGTAAGGTACCGCGCGGGGTTGTTCCGCAGACCGTGATGCCGTCGCCCACGTCGAGCTTATATGCGGCAGGTTCCGTATACGCGGGCGCGAGCGCCGGGGTATGCGCAGCGTCGGTGAGTGTGATGCGGCCTTCGAGCGGCTCGCCGTCTTTACGCGGACGCGCACGCAGGCAGAGGTTCATGGATACCTCAAAGAAGTCGCGCAGATCGTGTGCGGCATGCAGCAACACACGGTCTGCGTCGGCAGGGTAGACGATTTCCCAGCTTTCGTCGACGGTCGTACCGGTGAGCTTTGTCCAGATGGCATCGTCGCGCAGACCTTTCTTGTGAACCTCCAGCAGGCGTTCGCGGAACTGATAGTTACGCTCCATGTCATGAGTCCTCCCGTCAGGTTAAATACTTTACTTCATTATAACTGCAAATCACCGTGCTGTCAAGGAAAACGCTCTTGTTTTTTCTCATGCGGTGTGGTATAATGCACATAAACCATTTTGCGTACAAGGAGTGTTTCCATGTTCTTGAATCAGGATTTGCACGTACATACAAACCTGTCCCTATGCGCAAAGTCCGACGCGACGGTCGACGCCTACCTTGCGATGTGTAAGGACGAGGGCATCACGACCATCGGCTTCTCCGACCACTTCTGGGATCCGAATGTCCCCGGAGCGAGCGACTGGTACGCAAAGCAGGACTTTACCCACATCAACGTCCTGCGCACACGTATCCCGAAGGATACACATGGGGTGCAGGTACGTTTCGGCTGTGAGACGGAGTACTGCGGTCACGGCAAGCTGGGAATCTCCCGCGAGACGGCGCGGCTGCTGGACTTTGTGCTCGTTCCGACGTCGCATACACATATGAAGGGCTTCACGGTGCCGTTTGACCTGCACACCCCGGAGCAGTACCGGCGGATCATGCTCGACCGCACCTACGAGGTTGTCCACATGGGCATTGCGACGGGCATCGCGCATCCGTTCGTACCGCTCGGCTGCACCTGCATTGAGGAGACGCTGCACGGCATCACCGATTCAGATTACCGCAAGGTCTGCGAAGCTGCGGCGAAGAACGGTGTCGCGATGGAGATCAACCCCGACATCTTCAACCACAAGTGCGCAGACGACGCCGACGGTCAGCCCGGAGAGTACCGCCGCTTTTTCACGATCGCGCGGGAGTGCGGCTGTAAATTCTTCGCCGGATGTGACGCCCATACGCCGAAGAGTTTCCTCTGTCATGACCGCATCCGTGAATTCGCGAGAATCTGCGGTATCACCGAGGACGACATATTCATCCTCGCGTAACAATCAAAGGAGCGTATCATTTGAACTGGTTAGCGCGTTTTATGTACGGCAGGCGCGGAATGGATCAATTCGGCTTGGCGCTTGTAGCCACATACGTCCTTATGGCGTTTATTGCGACCATCACGCAGGTCTTTGTGATTCAGTATGTCGGATTTGCGCTGTGTGTGTATGAGCTGTACCGGATGTTCTCGCGCAATATCGCCGCGCGCGAGCGTGAGAACAACTGGTTTCTGCGCTGGGCACGTCCGATCTATACGAAGATCGGGAGATTTATCTCCCGTGTGATCCGCGAATTCCGCGATAAAGAACACCACTACTTCAACTGTCCCAAGTGCAAGACCCGCCTGCGCGTACCGAAGAACCGCGGTACGCTGCGCGTCACCTGCCCCAAGTGCGGCGAGGTGATGAATGTCAAGTCATGAGATAAAGGAGAACCGCCATGCAAACCTTTGAAACCCGTCTTTTTTCTTCACTGGTAAAGGTCTTCCCCGATGAGACTCCGTCTGCGCATCCGTACGCCGTCGGGACATCCCTGTGCGGTGAGGTCTACTCGTTCCAACTCGCCTACCGCTTCACCGAACGTGTCACCGGTGACTTTGCCGTGAATGTCGAAGGCTGTCCCGACCCGGTGACTGTCCGCGACGTTGCGTGCGTACCGTGCATGCAGCCGATCTACAAGGTCCACGATGAAAACGTCCTGCGCACAAAACCCGGTCTGTTCCCGGACGTCCTGCAGCCGCTCGAGCCGATGTACTGCCACGCGGCAAACGTATGGCACAGCGCGTGGATCACCGTCGACGTCGCGACACCCGGTACGCACAAGCTCGACGTCGTGTGTACCTTCGACGGCGCGGAGATATCCCGCGACACCTTTACGCTCACGGTGATCGACGCGGTACTGCCGGCGCAGAAGCTGCTGTATACCAACTGGTTCCACGTCGACGGCATCACCGGCTACTACCATGTGGCCCCGTGGAGTGAACGTGGCTGGGAGCTGATTGAACGCTTCATGGCGATGGGAGCGTCCAGAGGTTTGAACCTGATCCTGACGCCGGTATTCACGCCGCCGCTTGACACGGCTGTAGGCGGCGAGCGCGAGACCGTGCAGCTCGTCGAAGTAACCGTGAAAGACGGGAAGTACACATTCGGATTCGACCGGCTGCGCAGGTGGATTGCCTGCTGCAAGCGCGCGGGAATCGCGAACCTGGAGATTTCGCACCTCTATACGCAATGGGGTGCCGAGCACGCGCCGAAGGTTATCGCGACGGTCGACGGTGTGGAAAAGCGCATCTTCGGCTGGGACACCAATGCCGCCGGCGACGAGTACCGTGCGTTCCTGGCAGCTCTTATCCCGGAGCTTTTAAAGGTGCTCAAGGACGAGGGTATGGACAAGCACACCTACTTCCACGTCTCCGACGAGCCGTCGATCGACCATCTGGAGCAGTATAAGAACGTCGGCGGGTATCTCAGGAGTCTGATCCCGGGATATCCGGTGATGGACGCGCTGTCAAACTATGACTTCTACGCGACCGGTGCCGTTCCGCTGCCGATTCCCGCGACAAACCACATCGAGCCGTTCCTCGAGCATAATGTACCGGGGCTGTGGACATACTACTGCTGTGGCCAGAACATCGACGTCTGCAACCGCTTTCTGGCGTTCCCGTCACAGAGGAACCGTGCGCTCGGAACTCAGCTTTACAAGTACCGCATCGCGGGTTTCCTGCAGTGGGGGTACAACTTCTATAACTCCTGCCTGTCGCGTACGAAGATCGACCCCTACCGTGTGACCGACGCGGGCGAAGCATTCCCGGGCGGCGACGCGTTCGTTGTCTATCCCGGCCCGAACGGCCCCTATGCGTCCATCCGGCTGGAGGTCTTCCATGAAGCGCTGCAGGATCAACGGGCGTTCGATTACGCCGAAAGCCTTGCAGGACGCGATGCGGTGATGGAGATTCTTGAGGACGGCATTGATCCCATTACATTCAAGAGTTACCCGCACGGCGACGACTGGCTGCTCGGTGTGCGTGATCGCATAAATCGGCTGATCGCGAAATACAGGGCATAAAGAATCAGCGTGGGAGCCAAATCCGGTTCCCACGCTTTTATTTGACTGAGGTAGGTTTATGGGTGACACCTTCGCGCGCATCTATGAGCAGGTACGGCGCATCCCGAAAGGAAAGGTCGCGTCGTACGGGCAAATCGCGGCGCTCGCGGGAAATCCGCGGTGGTCGCGTGTGGTGGGCTACGCGCTGCACGTCAATCCGGAGCCGGGCGTGATTCCGTGCCACCGCGTGGTGACGCGGTTTGGCGAGACGTCGCAGGCATTCGCGTTCGGCGGGAGCGACATCCAGCGCACTTTATTGGAGGACGAGGGCGTGACGTTCCTGCCGGACGGACGTGTAGATATGGAAAAGCATCGGTGGTGCGGAGACGTGGATTAGTCCGCCAGCCAGCTCTCCAGATGCTCGCGGACAAATTTGTCATCGTTGAGGTGCGGGTACATGCGGTAGACGCGGGTAATCTCGTCGGCCTGACCGGGCGAGAGGACCTCGTCGGGGTTGAGACAGCGGGTGCAGGTCATCAGACCCTGACGCCGCAGCACCTCATGGACACCCGGGATGCAGCCGGCGAACTGATTGGCTGCGTCGAAGAATGCAGCATTGCAGTCGGTAATCTCAATGCCGAGAGTTAAAAGCGACGTCGGTATCTCCTCCGACGCGGCGGCAGCCCTGAGCATACCGAACATGTCGACGACCGTTTTCGTCCACATCGACCAATGACCGAGGAGACCTCCGTCGAAGCCCTTCTCGACGACCGTGCCGTCCTCCTTCATGAAACGATACTTTGTGAGCAGGTCGAGGACAATGTTGTCATCATTGCCGGTGTAGAGCGTGACCTCATCGGGACGGGAGGACATCGCGACAGCGCGGACGACGTCGAGAGTCTGGTAGCGGTTGAACGGCGCAGCCTTGATTGCTACGACGCTTTTCAGCTCGCACAGCTTCTGCCAGTACTCAAACGGCAGCACACGTCCGCCGACGGAGGGCTGAAGGTAGAAGCCGACGACCGGCATGATTTCCCCGACCTCAGCGGTACGCGAGATGAGTTGATCGATGCTCCAATCTGCGAGTCCGCCTGCGGAAAGCAGCACGGCGTCATAGCCTTCAGACCTGGCAAACTCCGCTTCGGAGACAGCCTGTGCGGTCGGCCCGCAGCAGCCCGCGACACGCAGGATTGTCTTCCCGGTACGCGCCTCGAAGCGGTCGGTTTCTTCCTTCGCGATGCGCAGAATCGGCCGGAACAGTCCGATCTTCGGGTCGCGGATGGCAAACTGAGTTGTATGGACGGCGACAGCCAATCCGCCGACACCGGCGTCGAGATAGTAGCGGATGAGTGCGCGCTGACGGCGTTCATCAAAGGAGCCGTCCTCCGTGAGTGTCAGCGGGAACGCAGGGATAACGGTACCCGTACGCAGGACCTTCAGAGCTTCCGGACGCATCAATAGCTCCCCTTTCTTTCTTCAAAGTGAGTAGGTTTATTGAGTGTACTCCCGCCGTCGAGAATCCACTCGGCCTGCCAGTCGAGCATCTGACGCAGCGTGACGGTCGGGTAGCCGAAGAGCTGATGGCACAGAGACGCGTTCTCGAGGTACGCATCAGGAGCTTCGACACCGATAAAAGCCGGAGTCTTGCCGAAGCGCTTGCCGAACTCCTCCGCCGCCCAGCGGACGCCGACAATCTCGGGACCGGTGACGTTGAGTTTCTTCGCGGGGCTTTCGGCACAGATCAGGCTGCGGATGGCCAGCTCATTGGCGTCGCCCTGCCAGATGCAGTTGAAGCAGCCGTTTTCCAGCGCGATGGGCTGCTCGGCGTAGACCTTCGACGCGATGTCGTAGAGAACGCCGTAGCGCAGTGCGATGGCATAGCTCAGACGGAACAGCGTGACCTTGGTGCCATAGTGAAGGGAGCCGTACTCAAAGATGCGCTCACGTGCAAGTACGCTCTGCGCATATTCACCGATGGCGTGCGGGCGGATATCCTCCGATGCGCCGCCGGATGCTGCCGGGACAATCGGGTAGATGTTGCCGCTGGAAAATACGACGATGCGCGACTCGCGGAAGCGCACGGCGGTCAGCGCCGGCAGCCAGGCGTTCATCGACCAGGTAAACGGTTCCTGACCGTCGGTGCCGAACTTACGGCCGGCCATGAAGATGATATTCGCGCAGTCGGGGAGCCTATCAAGCGCACCGCATACCATCAGGTCGGACGAGATGGTCTCGACGCTGCCGTTATGCAGAAGTTCGAGGACGGCAGGATCTGAGAAGCGGGAGACGGCGATAATTTTTTTATCGATTCCGGCTTTCATCACCGCATTTTTCGCAAGCAGCGCGAGCGTCGGTCCCATCTTCCCACCCGCTCCGAGAATCATGATATCGCCCTTGATCTTCGCAATGTCTTCGACCAGACGTGCGGAGGGAATTGTCAGTAGAGTGTCCAGCTTTTCTTCGGTCCACATAAGCCAAATCTTCCTTTCCATAACAGTACATTTTGTATTATTTTACACCAACCATACGGGAAAAGTCAATATACGACACGACGATTTTATACGTTCATCAGGAATAATTATATTTTCGGGAATTAGGGCTTGACGAATTGGGAAAAATGTGATATACTGGCGGAGGCTTTTGGAAAAACCTTCCGATATAATCATAAGCGCACTATTGACGCGTGTTTCGGTTTGGGGATTCCGACTGCCCACTATGCTGTTGTGGCTCAGTTGGTAGAGCAGCGCACTCGTAATGCGCAGGTCGCCGGTTCGAATCCGGCCAACAGCTCCAGTAAATGCACCTTTGTCATATGGCGGAGGTGCATTTTTAATAAAGAAACGGAGGTTTCTTACATCGGCATCTGATCATATCATCTGCCTGCGTCCCGGCGACGATCGGACGGCCCATCTGAAAAAGGTGGTCAATAATCCGTCCATCGAGGTCGGTGACTACATGATGTACAATCACTTTTTCAACATCTTCTTCGACGCCTGGGGTCTGGATGTTACGCACATTGCCGACGCAATAAACATCCCTCTTCCCCATATTCTCGCTCAGATCACAGAAGTTCTTATCATATTGTGAGCTGTTTCATAGGTGGTCACCTCAATAAACTGGAAATCAGCGAGCTGCCTCATAAGCTCTGATTCCCGCTTCAGTATCCGGCGTTAGAATCAACTGTTTGAACAGCCAATTACCCGGTAATATGTCGTTCCCATAAAAACGAATCTCTTTTTTCAGTTTTTGGGGGGATAGATGGATTTCTGACGCAACAGCTTCCGGTATATCTGTGTGAATCGGATTTCCTTCTGCGGCATAGATTTTACTCATACCGTTCATTTTGAATCCATGTTTCTTCATCATAGCACCCATTATCCCGGGCATATTTTCAAGTTTTCCCTTGCTGTTCACATACACAACGGGAACCCCAAAAGCATCCACATACATCAGGCAACGAATATCATTCTCCCGCTGCTCCTTTTCGGGCTTTTTCGGATCTGCAGGTGATCCGTGCGGGAAAAGAATCAACGATAATTCTTCATCTTTCACATTCTCATAAAAGTGTTTGCGTCTGGAATCATAGCAGATGCCTACTCCGACTTTTCCGAAAGGGGTCGCAATCACACTTCCAAAATCACCGCGTTTGAACACTGCGGATTCGCCTTCCGATTTGGAAACGATACCGCAAATACCATCAGAGCCAGCAATCAGGTAGCGGTTATAATAATCCCTGTTTTCTTTATCCAAAAAGCCGACACCAATGAATGTATGATATTTTTGAGCAATCTGCACTGCCCATGATGATGTGTTCTGCCCACGATCGTCAGCATATTTCCATATTTCCTGACTTGCCATGTAGCTGCAGTAAGCCAGTTCGGGAAGAACCACGAGCTCCGGAGATGGCAGATGCTCAATCAGTTTCTCAATATATTCTTTTCTCTGTGCAATGCCTTTAATGTCATTGTTTAATTCCAAAGCAAAGATGCGCACGATGAACCACCTCCGCAGACTGCAATTTTTCTCGCTCTCTATTATAGGGACTGAGTGTTGACATTTCTGCAAAATTGCCGGGACGACCCGACTTCAACATATGTACCCCTCAAGTGTCGTATCGTCTCATAGCTTCATGTTGAAGCTGTTCAACTTAAAAACCTTAAAACCAATACAAACTTATCCCATAAAATTGTAGCACATTTGCGGAATAATATCAATATACGGATTTGCTTTTTAGCATTGAGGGTAAAATATTTGCATTGTTGAAGAAACGGACCTCCTGTACCCAATATATATTTCGCGTTTTTGAGTAGTTGATCGTGCGGCTGCGCAGTACCGACATTCCCGTGAGTCTGTTTTGAGTCGGTTTGAGTGCAGCGGATAAGTCATGTTCAAGAATAGAAATCAGGCAGTGTATATGAGATTTTACATCAAAAAGTATTTTTAACTTATATTTGACGTCAAAGTGGTTTCAGATTTTACAGGGCGTCCTTATAATGAATGTAGTAATAATATAAAAGAAAAAGGCGAGAAAATTAAATTCGAAAAAGAGAAGAAACCATGAATAAGATCATCACTTATGGAAGTCAATACGGATCAGCAAGACGATATGCGGAAAAGTTATCTGAAGCTACGAAAATTCCCTTGCTGAATGCATTGGATGTCAGGGATTTGTCTTCCTTCGACCATATTATACACCTCGGAGGTATATATGCAGGTCATGTGAAGGGCTTAAGGAAGATTGTAAAACATACACCGAAAGGTGCAAGACTCATCGTTATCACCGTTGGGTTAGCTGATGTGAACAATGAAGCGAACACGAACAAAATCAAAAAAGATGTAGAAAATCAGATTCCCGAAGACCTGTGGAAGCGGACTCAAGTTTTCCATTTAAGGGGAGGAATTGATTACTCCAGGTTAAATATTGTCCACAAAGCTATGATGGCATTGCTTTATAAAAAGATTAAAGCCATGCCGGAAGAGAAAAAGACCGCGGAGATACAATCTATGATCGATACTTATAATCAAAAGGTCGATTTTACCGATTTTCAAGCCTTGGATTCAATTGCGCAATTCATTCTGCAGTTATGATAACCGGCATAAAGTTACTCATTTCTTAAAGTCAATAAAAACATAAGGAGGTCTGTTCCATGAAGGAGAAACAACTTAGAGCCAGCTCGGGTATGTTGGTTTTGTTTTTATCCGTTGTACTGTACATTGCGGCCATCGGACTTGTCATACTGGGCGGTAATCTGCTGGAAAATGAAAACAACCTTGGTGTCCTGCCTCTGGTATTGGGCACCCTTTGGTTAATTGTGGGCATTCTCCCCTTCTTGGGGCTGAGAGTGCTCAATCCAAATGAGGCACTGGTACTGACCTTGTTTGGAGAATACACCGGCACCCTCCGCGAGCCCGGCTTCTACTATATCCATCCTTTTTCAGTATCTGTGAACCCTGCAGCCAGAACCAGGCTTGGGCAAAGTGGTGACGTGCAGACGATGGGCAAGCAAGGAATCACCATATCCACCGACGGCAACAAGATCGATATGGAAGCCAGCAACAAACGGATTTCCCTTAAGATTATGACATTGAACAATACCAAGCAAAAGGTAAATGACTGTCTGGGCAATCCGGTAGAAATTGGCATTGCAGTCATCTGGCGGGTGGTGGATACTGCAAAAGCGGTCTTCAATGTGGACAATTACAAAGAATATCTGTCTTTACAGTGCGACAGTGCCTTGCGCAACATTGTACGCATCTATCCCTACGATGTGGCAGCCAATGTGGATACCACAGGAGACGGCGAGCCGGATGAAGGAAGCCTGCGCGGCTCCAGTGAGGTGGTAGCCCAGCGCATCAAGAATGAGATTCAGAGCAAGGTTCATGAGGCCGGGCTTGAAATTTTGGAGGCGCGAATTACCTATCTT